>MAAC01011151.1_pt1 | contig 60806 bp, 35 predicted proteins | sample 1115981 | NCBI WGS metagenome assembly MAAC01 (sample SAMN04961126, study PRJNA320927) | seawater metagenome | isolation source: sample BD02T64 sea water enriched with oil for 64 days | place: USA:Gulf of Mexico | collected 2013-07-27 | reverse complement strand
ATTGAAGGGGCGAGAGATTGGGTTCAGTTATTCGTAGAATGGTATAACGAAAAACACAGGCATAGTAAGCTTAACTTCGTTACGCCATCACAGCGACATGAGGGGTTAGATGGATATATCTTGGGAAAACGTAAGGAGGTGCTCAAATTGGCAAAGAAATCTAATCCAAGACGATGGACTGGGAATGTTAGAAACTGCGATCCGATAGGTCCGGTATCATTGAATCCAGAAAAAAAGAAACAAGTAGAAATAAATGCTGCATAAAACTTAATAAACAGTGCCAACTATCTTGAAAAACACCGGGGGTCTTATGAAAAGGCGGTGTAAGAACTTTGATGGGCCTGAACCGTGTTGATTTTATCGGTAGCTTGAGTATATTGAAACATAAAACGTTATGTGACATTACTCTGGTATAATAGGTATCAGATATGGAGTATTTAGCAGGAAATAAATTTAATCTATACTTGAAGCTTGGAAGAGAGGTGGCTCAATTTTTAAAGGTTGGAGGGTTTTTCGAGCTTAAGACGTTTGAATATTTATCCTTATCGAAAGATTCTGAAAACTTCATTGTTAAACTTTTTCATGTCTTTGATTGCATGTATGGGTTGTCTCCTTGTATGGGTGAGTTTGAAACAGTGGAGGAGCTTGAAGGCGAATGCGAATCATTTTTTAAAGGCGACTTGGGCCCTTGTTTGTAGTGGTCAGAGAGTAGATATAATTTGGCTAAAAACAGATGGTCGCTAGATGTTGTCAATATTCATAACGAATTTGTAGAAAATGAACAGTTAGGGCAAGGTAGTGATCATGTATAATCTTCACATAACAAGCGAAGTCAATATGTCTGCAAAACACGCGAAGTATTTTTTCTAGGCGTTAGGCGTAATCGCATTTTACAACATAATATAATGATGGACTTTATTGATAATGAAAATAATAACTAACCAGGGAAGTGTTAATGTCTAACATGAAATTCATTTGTGTATTTGGTTTTATTTCGGTTCTAAGCGGTTGCAATCTCACTGTTGAGAACGCCGGCGGCGGTATTGTGACTTCTAGCGATGAGCGTATTGAGTGCGGTGAGACTTGTAGCGCTAGCTACAGCAACACATCTAATGAGCCAGTTACGCTCACAGCCATGCCAGATGCTGGTTATGAGTTTACGGGTTGGGAAGGAAGGTGTGCTGGTATAGAAGAATGTGTGGTAAGTATAGGAGCCGTGTCTGGTGACAAATCAGTAATCGCTGTATTTTCGCCAGCTTCTTCACTGAAAATTTCATTGGGCAGGAGTTACACCTGCGCGTTAGTCGACAGTCAGGTTACCTGTTGGGGGTATAACCGTCAGGGACAAGCTGACGTGCCAGAATTGGGCGACCCTGTCGCCATCAGTTTGGGTGATGATCACACTTGCGTGATAGACGACAATGGTGTTACGTGTTGGGGGCTTAATAATTATGGGCAAACTGATGTGCCAGATAGTTTGGTCAATCCTAGCGCTATCGGTTTGGGTGATGATCACAGCTGTGCGATAGATGACCATGGGGTTATTTGCTGGGGATACAACATAAATGGAGAAATTGAGGTACCAGATAACTTGGTCAATCCTATCGCTATTGCGGCGGGTCGATTCCACACCTGCGCTCTAGATGACAATGGTGTTACCTGCTGGGGGTATAATTTTGCTGGAAGAACTGACGTGCCGGACTTGGTGAACCCAGTTGCCATTAGCGCTGGCGGTAGCCACACCTGCGCCCTTGATGACAATGGGGTTACTTGCTGGGGGTATAACGTAAATGGACAAACTGATGTGCCAGAAAGTTTGGTTAATCCTGTCGCTATTAGTGGGGGGTGGATCCACAGCTGCGCCCTAGATGACAACGGTGTTACCTGTTGGGGGTCCAACAATAATGGAAATGTTGACACACCGGACTTGGCCAATCCTGTCGCTATAGATGCAGGTGGCAGCCACACCTGTGCTTTAGACGACAATGGTGTTACATGTTGGGGACTTAATAATTATGGCCAAGCAGATGTACCAGATACAGTAGCTAGTGTATCGCTGTAAAATCGGGGTTAGGATGCAATTGTAAAAATAGCCATTGGCTGAGAATTTTATGGCTCATAAGACTGCTTCCTTACGGAACTCTTCGGTGTAGGCTGGTTTGCTGTGCCTAGCCATCTGACACCTCACTGTTAGACCAGAATCTAGCTATAACTGATGTCTACTTTTCATGGGTAAGACTGGTACCTAATGGCTAGATCACTGATCGTGTTCTAGTTTGTGTCTATCGCATTCTCTATGGCGATTAATTTGGACTGCGTTTTATACCTGATTTTCGTTAAGGGAGACTATCAGGCTTATATAAAGCGCTCGCTTGTGGTGAATGTATTAATGCCCGTAGCTGCCAATTTCGTTGCTTGCTGTGCGCTTAGTCGCTCAACGTTCGTTATGTGATATCTATAAGGGCGCTGAGATGAATATATTTTATAACTCGGTACCCATTAACAATATGACAGGCTAGCAATGCGAAAAACACACGTAAGCTGTAAACGTTATAACTATGTTGATAATTATGCGTATAGCATTTGATCTAGACGATACTTTGATACCGACGACTAAGGAATTCTCTATTGATAGTAGTAATGCACGTTTCCCATAGAATATATTTTTCAAGGAATCACTATGCATCGGTACAGTTGATCTACTCAGAAAGCTAAACGTTCATCACGAGATACGGATATATGCAACAAGTCTACGTTCTGAATTCTACGTCAATGCATGGTTCTGGTTCTTAGGAGTAAAAATACAAGGTTTTGTGAATCAAACTGTGCACATGAATACTGTAAAGAATAATCAACGGTATTCTCGTTACATAAGGGCCCTAAAGTTGTTTTCGATAGATCTTTTGATTGATGGTTTAGAGGGGGTTGGGTTGGAGTGTAACCAACAGGGGAGCGAATATACTATAGTGCAGCCGAACGATAGAGGCTGGGTTCAAACGATTATGAGTCTAGTAGGGTGATAACAAGTACCTAACTTTGAAGGAGTATAATGCATGACAATATGTCCTTAAAGGATATCGAATTTTGATATTCCGAACGGCCGGATTTCCTACGTGATTTAGCGCTACAATTTAGCTAATCTTCTGCCGTATTTAACCACTCACAGCTCTCTTCTTCCCCTGGTTCTGGTAATACTTCTCCGCCTTCCATTACCCATGATGCAGGTACTTCGAATAAAGTCAGTTCCAGTGAACGACTAGGATATTTGGTGCTTGCTAGAATCTCTTCACGCAACGCATCAACAAGTTGGCGATTCATTTCAGGTGTTCTGCCTTTGCGTACATTGCCGAATATGTTCATTTTGACCCCTCGCCGGTGCGGTACGTTGTGGGAGAAAACGACATTCACAAAGGTTTCAGGCGCGCCTGTTAGCCTGCAATGTACGTTCATTATTAGGTTAGCGATTTCTTCTCGAGTGTCGCTAGGAAGAGGAGAGTGGCTTGATACAGTGTACATTGGCATTGTCGTTTTCCTGGAATGAGAGCTAGAGGTTTATTGATGTTGATAGATACCCTTTAGATACCTTTGACATTAGCAATGTAAATGCGAGCTTTCCTGCAACCAAGGGCCGAATTGATGGCCTGATTCTGGAAAGCATCTGCCGATTTAGCTTATTGACATAGCGCGAGTCAGCTGCGTTAAAAATAATATCATTCTTATTGCAACCGGTAATTGCAATCCAATTGTCGCAAAACGCTTTCATGAATTTATGCCTGGACGTATTGTCTAGGTCGTCAGCGACAGGAATAACTACAGCAGAAGCTGAAGAGGGCTTTCCTGCTAAATAGGCTTGCCCTGGAGGGATACGGACCCATATTGGCATGATCGTAAAGTGACGACCAAAGTGTTGGGTATAAAGTTGTTGTGTCTGCTTTTCTATGCGCCGTAACTCATTGTTTGTTAATGAGTTATCATGGATAGTGCACATCATTCTTATAATCTTTGCCATGATAGGGTTTCACAATAATTTTGGTAGATGTCGAATAATAGAGGTTTAATCGCTAGTAGGATAATGAAAAGATTGCATAGGACTTACTAATATTCGACATAGCAAAGGTAAGCGCTGAAGCTTTATGTGTCAGATATCCATTTGATTACAATTGTCGCGGATATAGGGAGCGTTAATAAAGCGACTGACGTATTGCTTATCTATCAGTCCACCCTAACCAACGTCGACTAATCCCATACCTTCTGTATTTCTTACTCAATTGATCACTAGTGGATGCTAGTAGCGGTGCTAATGAAAATAGTTATGTACCCTTGCAAATAGTAGGAATTGACCTGGAAGAATAGATTAGACAGGCTAACGAGTGATTAAGAAATGCTACTTTGTATAACAGAGAAAGCTTCGTTACGGTATAAGGTATCGACGCAGTAGGGTTGGTTATCGAAACGAAATTCTTTGGAGATTATTATGGAGTATGTATGAATAAGCCGATTGCACTTATCGTCGGGGTGGGCGATAGAAAGGGTATAGGTGCGGCAATATCCGCCAAAGCGGCGTCTGAAGGTATGCATGTTGTTATGGTGGGGCGTACGCAACAAAAGCTAAAGCTTGTTAGTGATGAAATTAAAGCCGCCGGGGGCGCGTCGAGTGTCGTTATTGCCGATTGTACGAAACAAAGTAACGTGAAAGAAATCTTCACTCAAGTGAGCAACTTGAATGCAGATTTGCGATTAGTGGTTTATAACACGGGTAGAAATATGCCTGCGCCTTTTCTCGAGCATTCAACCCGTATTATTGAAGATCACTGGAAGCGTTGTGTGAAAGGGGGCACTCTTGTCGGGCAGGGCTCAGTCAGGACGATGTTAAATAATAACGCGGATAACGGACACCGCGGTACTATTATCTATACCGGTGCCAGCGCTTCGTTGAGAGGTAAACCGCTCTTCTCAGGATTCTCTGCTGCTAAGGCTGGTATTAGAGCCATCGCACAATCGATGTCAAAGGAATTTTCACCTCAAGGTATTAATGTCGCGAATGTCATTGTTGATGGTGTCGTTGATGGAGGGTTAGTGAAGAGCGTGGGCAGTCTTGGCCATTACTTAATAAAAAGTAAGGGTAAAGATGGCGCGTTACTACCCGATGAAGTCGCTAAGGCATACTGGATGATTCATTCTGAGTATCCTCATACGGTCATTTCGGAACTGGATGTAAGGCCGTTCAAGGAAGTATTTTAATCAGGGGGTAGGTATGATTATTCAAAAGATTCTGAAGAATGCACTAAGAGAGAACATAAATAGTTTGCGACCAGCAAAGGTCGATAAGAGGGACAAAGCGGCGATTGTATTTGAGCTAGGTGAAAGAGAGCCTTCAGGGGATTCTATTGTCGAGCGTTTTCGTCGAGAAGGGTTGCAAACGTATCATAAAACCTTGCCTGCTACAGATATATCAGTGGATGCAATTTCAGGGATTTACGATCAGATTCAAAAGGATAATTTTTCAATCGATGCTGTTATCGTCGTTGGTAGTGTGGGTCAAGAACAGTCATTTCTAGATATCGATGTGGACGAACTATTTTCCGAGTGGCAGCAAACCTGTTTGTCGTGTTTTTATATTGGACAGGCTGCGGTCACCAGAATGCAACCCAATAAGCGTGGCACAGTTATTTTTACGAGCGTAGCTGATGTCCTAGATCCTGGTATAGGCAGGGCGTCCATTGGTTCGCAAGGTGCCGGTGTGAGAATGCTTTCACAGTCGCTTGCCAGGGAGTTTGGGCCTCACGGGATTCATGTTTCACATGTAGTGATGGGGAATGACGATGCTTCTTCTAACAATCAGGGTGGAATCTACTGGAACCTATACCAGCAGAATAGGACCGCCTGGACTCAGGAGCTAATTATGAATAATCAAAGGCGTTTGGCGGAGGCTCACGGGTAAGCTGGCCCCTATTCTGCGTGGTGTAAGTAATTAATTTATCTAATCCAAATGCACCGTTATATAGCGTATTCTAGTGTTATAGATTAGAAATATTAACTAATTGATTAGAATGTATCGTTTGTTGCAAGTGGACCAACACCGTAGAGTGGTTCTTAGTTAGCAGGTCATCATTACTACGAACTAAGAGGGTTCTCATGAACGATATCCAGTTGAATACGCCTTTTATATTGAAGAACGGCATTACTATCAAAAACCGCTTTATCAAGTCAGCAACCAGTGAACAGTTGGGTGATAGAAAGCGTAATCCTCGTCCAGCGCTTGCAAAGGCTTATGAGCGATGGGCGAATGGTGGCGTTGGAATCGCGATCACTGGAAACATTATGATTGATCGTACCGCGCTAGGTGAACCTAAGAATGTGGTGTTAGATGAAAAAAGTGACCTGAAGAATTTTCGTCAATGGACTAAGAAGGGAACTCAGCATGGCACGCACCTTTGGGCTCAACTGAATCACCCTGGAAAGCAAAGTCCGGTGACCCTATCGCGCGCTCCTGTAGCGCCATCGGCTATCCCGTTAGAAATGAATATGAAAGGCGCGTTTGCTAAACCAAAAGCGCTAACTGAACATGAGATTTATGGTCTGATTGAAAAGTTCGCGCGATCAGCGCGGTTAGCAAAAGAGGTCGGTTTTACCGGGGTTCAGATTCACGCTGCTCACGGATACCTTATTAGTCAATTCCATTCTTCGAAACATAATCAACGAACGGATAAATGGGGTGGGAGTATTGAAAATAGAATGCGCTTTGTGCATGAAGTGTATCGGGCCGTTCGAGCAGAAGTAGGCAATAAATTTCCCGTCGCAGTGAAATTAAATTCGGGTGATTTTATTCATGGGGGTTTTACCGAAGATGAGTCAATGGTCGTTGCTAAGAGTCTGTCCGATGCCGGTATCGATCTTATCGAAATTTCTGGTGGTACTTATGAAAGCCAAGCAATGATCGATCCCAGTGAGGCCCCGATGAAGGCCAGCACGAAAAAGCGTGAGGCTTACTTTCTACATTATGCCGAAAGTGTGAGGCAAAAGGTTGATACCCCATTAGCGGTGACAGGTGGTTTTCGTTCTGCTAGAGGAATGAAAGGAGCGATTCAATCGGATGCAACGGATTTTGTGGGGTTGGCGAGACCGATGATGTTGTATCCGGACTTACCCACCGTTGCGGGTCAAAATGAAGATAGCACATTTGATATTAAGCGTCCTACCACAGGTTTTAGAGCTCTTGATGTGGCGATGATGGTTGACTTAGCGTGGTGGGAGGAGCAGATACATTTGATGGGTAAGGGCAAGGAACCGAATGTGAATTTTTCTGCTTGGGCCGCCGTTATCAACAATTTTTTTCGGATGGGATCCGCTGCATTTAAACCACGAAGGGCATGAAGTATATCTCTATGCCTATGTCTACGTTTACGGCGGGGGTTGTGGTATTAAAGGGATAAACTGCTAGTCTTGATAGCAATACAGCCTGAATACGTGTGACGATATTATGAGTGCTAAGCCCCCGCTACTGAATATGCTACCAGCCTTTGAGGCATCTGGGCGTCTATCCAGTTTTAAATTGGCGGCAGATGAGTTGTGTGTAACGCCATCTGCCATTAGCCAACAAATAAAACAGCTGGAATCCAGTCTTGATACAAAATTGTTTAATCGAACAACGAGAAAAGTTGAATTGACGGACGTTGGCGTTACATTCTATGAGGTTGTCCGAAGCACGTTGGATCACTATCAGTCCGAATTTGATAAGTTTCGTCGAGATATGATTGATCCCCATATTCGATTATCCACAGTGCCTTTTGTCGCACACGATTTGCTGATTCCTGCGATGCATTCATATAACAGTGTGCATCAAGGGTTGGATTTACGGATAGAAACCACTGAGAACGTTATTGATCTATTTCATGATAAGTATTCCATTGCGATACGGATTGGGGGAGGGCAATGGGATGGGATGAAAAGTCGACTGCTTGCTCCCCTTCAAATGAATATAGTAGGCAAGGGTTCCTTGATTCCTGAAAGAGGGCTTCAAGATATTGCGGAGCTGAAAGGTTACACGCTTATCCATGCTCGAACTAATGTGGATGACTGGGCTGAATTAGGCAGCATTATTGGTATGGATTTTTCAAACAATAAACACATCTATTTGGATAATTATCTTTCCGCGATTGCATTAGCGGAACAAGGTGTGGGGCTGGTGATTGCACTAATGCCCATCACCCATGGTCGCATTGTTGATGGGAGGTTAGTGACTCTCTTTCCTCAATCTTTTGATGTGCCGGGAAGGGGGTTCTATTTTGTGCAGAATGAGGACAACGCGCTAATCGATGAGACAGATAATCTTTTTGAGTGGGTGTTGACTATCTTTGATAATAGTAAAGATTAGGAAGAAGGATGTTGAGAACGTTTACTGTTGTTTTCGGTACTGGTCTGGCGTTAGATTAAACCAGCGTTTAAAAGCCCGTCGAAAATTCGTACTGTCATGATAGTTAAGTACTGCAGCGATAGCATCTACTGACATCTTGCTGTCTCTAAGATAATCGGCAGCTTGTTGCGACAATATCTCATCACGAATTTTTCTAAATCCTGTGCCTTCTTTTTGAAGTCGTCGGGCCAATGTACGTTTGCTGACAAATAATGTGGCAGCGGCCTCATCTTCGGACAATACTCCCGGCGGATGTGTGAGCATCATTCTTTGAATTTTGTAGGTGGTAGTATCTCTATTTGACAATAACTTGGCCTGCATCATTTCACATTGGCGCATGGCGAAGAGATAGTTTTCAGGATTGGTTGATGTATTGGCAACTTGCGTCAATTCAATGGGAATTTTAACCATTAATTGCTTAGCTGAAAATTCGATTTTTCCAGGAAGGTAATCGGAATATTGCAGACTACTATTATTGGGATAGTCATGAGAAAAATAAGAGACACCTTCATGTATGGGTCTTCCCACGATAAATTCGGCAAAGTCAAAAAATATCTTTGCTAAGATCTCGGATAGGCAGCGATGAACCTCGTGGTTTATGTCGGCATCAAAATAGCAATGACCTTCGAGCCAGGTGTCATTGATGACAATTTCTGCCCTGGCAAAATTCAATCGTAGGGGCAAGTATGTTTGAAGGGCTTCTAAGGCTGTGAGCAGGTTAGGACTACTACTTGCCAAAAAACCCATGGCACCATGAGTGGGAGGCGTAAAGCGAATGCCTAATCGTAACCCAAATGCCTCATCGGTAGATAATCGTAAGCCATTTTGTAAAATCTGTATCTGCTGTTGAGAGGTTAGGCGAGTATCTTCCTGCATAAATTCGTCAATAGAAAGGTCTGTCATTGTTAACAGCGAGGGTAAGTCAGAAACCTGCAGATCGAGCTCGCGGGCAATCAGACGAGAGTAGTTTGACGGGATAGATGCGGCACTAGAGCCTATTTTTTTGGCTACTTCAACAGATTTTGTCACACTTATAATTTCCCAAAATTGCCCTAATAACAGTAGAACTTAAGTTACTTTGCCTCAAAACGCTCTTTGAGTGTCTTGAAATAACCCCCTAATGTCAAGAAATGACCTGCCATCCACAGGCCCAACTGCGTAATCTAGATTGAACGAGTTATGAGCAGGCTTGGTTACATAGAAATCCAGACCCAACGTAGCTAGAACCTGACAGCAACCTGACAACAACGTAACTAATTGTTTAGCCGAGGTATTTATGGGTAGTATTACTTTTATTGAGCATGATGGAAACCGACACGAAGTCGATATTGAAGAGGGAAGTTCGTTAATGCAAGCAGCGTTGGACAATAGTGTTCCCGGTGTCGATGCTGACTGTGGTGGAGAATGCGCTTGCGGAACTTGCCATGTGATTGTTGATAAGAAATGGGCATCGGTTGCCGGAATCGCGACTGAAGTCGAAAACCAAATGTTAGATATGACACCGGAAAAAGCGGCGACTTCTCGTTTGTCTTGCCAAGTAAAAGTGACAGAAGCGATGGATGGAATGGTTGTTCGTCTACCAGAATTTCAAATGTGATATTCGATTTATACGTTAATTGAACAATACGCTTATAGATAGTAAAAAAATCACATTTACAGACTGGAAAATAATATGAATATTCTATCTTCGATTGTAGAGAAAAGTACGTCACTTGTATCCATACCTTTTGTTGTTGAAAAAACCGCAAAAGTTATTCCAATGCCTCTGCAAATAAAAGGTGTCCATCTTTTTTTAAAAGCCAAAGGGAAAGTATGGAAAGGTAAGCCTGTACCTGTATTTAATGAATCTCCGATACCTGACGTGTCGACACTTGCGATAGAAGATATCGATGTTAGTAATCCATTCCTTTTTAAACAGAATATGTGGGGCTCCTATTTCAAACGCTTGCGTGATGAATGTCCCGTGCACTACCAGAAGAATAGTCCTTTTGGCCCGTTTTGGTCCATTACACGTTATGAGGATATTGTATTCGTAGACAAACGACACGATCTATTCTCAGCAGAACCGATTATCGTTATTGGTGACCGTCCTGAAGGAATGGCTATCGAAACTTTTATCGCTATGGACCCTCCTAAGCACGACGTACAACGTCAAGCAGTGCAAAACGTTGTTGCGCCTAAGAATCTTGTAGAAATGGAGGGGCTTATTCGAAGCCGTGCAGTGGACGTGTTGGATAATTTACCGATTGACGAACCGTTTGATTGGGTCGAGAAAGTATCAGTTGAATTAACATCGAGGATGCTCGCGACGTTATTTGATTTTCCGTATGAGGATCGACGTAAATTGGCCTACTGGTCTGATGTGATTGCCGCGAGTCCCGAGACGACTGGCGGAGAATGCTCAGCAGACGAAATGTTTCTTGGCGCCGCGGAAATGGCGACATATTTCACGAAACTATGGCGTGAAAAGGAAGCAAAAAAAGCAGCAGGCGAAGAGATGGGTTATGACCTTATTAGCTTGCTACTGACCAATGAAAAAACAAAGAACATGATTGATAGACCCATGGAGTTCATGGGGAATTTGGCGTTGTTGATTGTGGGTGGAAATGACACCACACGTAATTCGATGACGGGTGGGATATTAGCGTTAAATCAATTCCCTGATGAGTTTGTTAAGCTTAAGAAAGACCCCACGTTAATTCCTAATATGGTGTCTGAAATAATTCGTTGGCAAACACCTTTGGCGTACATGCGTCGAGTGGCGAAAGAAGATGTTGAAGTAAATGGTAAAACGATCAAAAAGGGTGATAAGGTCGTTATGTGGTATGTTTCGGGGAACCGGGATGAGCGACAGATAGAACAACCTGACGAATTTATGATTGATCGTAAAAGAGCGAGGAATCACCTGTCGTTTGGTTTTGGCGTGCATCGCTGCATGGGAAATCGATTAGCGGAAATGCAACTGCGTATTCTTTGGGAAGAGTTGTTAAAGCGTTTTGATAATATTGAAGTACTCGATGAACCGGAGTATGTGCAATCAAATTTCGTAAAAGGGTATACCAAAATGATGGTTAAGATTACTGCTAAGGCTGAGTAGATAACTACCGTCGTGTGATGAACTAAAAAACCTCGCGATCATAAGAGACCGCGAGGTTTTTTAGTTTTGATGGTGGATTGGAGGGGGCGGCATTAATAGCGCAGGGTGACCCGCCCATAGACTAGTCGCCCGCGAGGATCATGCAGCTTGCTATCATATCCAAAGTTTGTTGATACCTCTGGCGGGTCTTGATCGAACAGATTGATTACACCAAGTGTTACTTGGGATTCAAATTCATCATTGATCGGAATGCTATAATTGTATTGCACATCTTGGGTTAGGTGAGAGTCAATGTCAGAATCGTCACTTGGGTTGTTCTCATCTATTTCATCGTTACGGTAAGAGTGGGTGTATCGTGTGGTGGTAGAAAATCCATGCTGTCCATAGAGCCAGCTTAACCCTAAGCTTGAACGCCAACGGGGAAGTGGGCGAGCAATGTTAAGAAAATTTCGGCTTCCCACTGCATGGATGGTTGCGTCATCTTCTTCTACCTGTAGATTGTATCGGTGTATATATGCGGTGTTATTTGTGATTTTGAAGCTTCCGTATTCTGTTGGCATCATATACTTGAAGGTAAGATCGATCCCGTCGGTAATTACCGAAGAGGCATTGATAAAGTCGAGGTTTAGCTGAGATATTCCCCCTGTGGTTGCATCATACACAATTTTGGGGTCGTTCGGATTTGCAGCAAAAATACCTTCAGCACTTTCTTTAATAATAATGTCTTTATATTCGTAGCGCCAATAATCTAGGCTCGCTCGGAGGTTGTTGGTTGGTTCAAACACAACCCCTAGATTACTGATAAATGCTTTTTCGGGTGTTAAGTCAGCATTGCCTTCGGTCACAACGGGGACAAAACTACCACCGATTTGATCAATCGCAATGGAGTAGGTGGATGTTTGGTGGAGGCTTGGGGCACGGAATGCAGTACTTACAGAGCTTCGAAAGGACCATGTCGGTGTGGCATTCCAGCGTATACCTAATTTAGGATCGAAGCTGTTTTCTTTATTCTGACTGTATTCTTCAAACCGTCCGGCCAGTTGGATATTGAGGTTATCTGTCACGGGAATCATAAGCTCAGAGAAAACGGCGTAGACATCTCGCGAGTCTGAAGAATCGCTGGCACCAACCACAAAATCGTAATTAAATGCGTTAGAGTTTTCATCCAATTCCTGCCTATTCGTTTCGTTTCTATACTGTACTCCAAATGCACTTTCTATCGAACCGGAGGGTAAGTCGAATAAAGGGCCAATGACTACCGCATCCCAGGTCTGTAGTTCTGTTCGAATTCTTCGATAAGAAATCGATGTAAAGTCATCAATGACTGCTTGGCTATTTCCCAGGTCTGATACTGTGAGTGCTGAAGAAAATGGATTGAAATATTCATTATTGTTGGAGCCTCCGTTACCATTTAAGGCAGCATTGAAACGGTCTGTTAACGTATCAGGACCACCCAGGTAATAATTGTTATAGCTGTACTGATAAGCAGATTCCCATCGCCAGTGCTCATTGATTTGGTGTTGAACACCAATCAAGGCACGTGCTGTTTCTGATATTCTCTCGTTAATACTGGGGGGAGAGTCATTACTTAAGGTGGTGCCAATAAATACAACCGGAACGCCAAAGCCACCGTTTATAGGTAGGTTGCCGATATTATCAGCAGGTACCACGGGAAATGATAGATTCGGTAAGGATGGGGAAGATGTTTGACTCTGTTCGGTTTTTGAATAGAGGGCTTCACCAAAAATATTCCAGTGTTGATTAAGCTCGAAATCGATAGTTACCAACCCTTGTTGGCGGTCTTCTTCGGACACTAGCTCGAAAAAGGGGATTGAATCACTGTCACAGGTACCGAAAAAAGGGTTCGCTCCTTCCGCGATGATGCCTCCACCGGCTACACACCCCGCGTCTCGAATGGGCGTGCCAGCAGGAGCCAAACCATTTAAAGCGAAGTATGGGCTAGCGGGGTCTATTGCTCCCAATGGAATAAACGACGCAGGAAACCCTGCCGTGTTAGTTGCGGTACCTTCCGTGAAGTCTCTTTCTGTCGCTGCCATCGGTGTGCGTTCAAAATATGCCAACGCAATGAGCGTCTTAAGTTTATCCCCATGCCATCCCCATAACAGGCTGAAGTCAGTATCGCTTTGATTGCCATCGGTGGTTTCTTGGTAGCCAGTGCTGAACTCAATGCCTTCAAAATCATCTCGGGTAATAAAATCCACGACACCGGCAACCGCATCGGAACCGTAGAGTGCGCTTGCGCCATCTTTTACTACGTCAACACGATCAAGCGCAATCATCGGGACGGTGTTTATATCGACATAGGTACTGCCATCATTTGCGTAGGCTCCGCTAAGTGTTGTTCGTCGACCGTTCAATAGGACCAATGTTGATGATAGCCCGAGCCCCCGCAAATTTATTTGACTTGTGCCACCGCTAGTACCTTGCGAAAAAACGTCTGCATTGAACTCTGCACCGACATTGCTCTCGATATTTTTAATAAAATCGTTGAGGGTTGGCGCACCGCTTGACTCAATAGTCTCTCGATCAATCACTTCCACAGGGGAGGCGATATCGCTTTGCCGAACAGGAAGATAGGTGCCGGTGACAACCACGGTATCTTGTGCTGAATTTTGTGTTTGAGTGTTGTCATCTGCAAAAGCAGAGGAGATAAAAGAGTGAGAAAGTAGTAATAATAAAGTGGGTAAACGCATCAGGTGAGATGAGCGTTGTTGTATTTTCATACGACATTGTCCTGCGGTGGTCTATTTTGAAGCGCAGAATACTACTAAGAGAAACTCAACTATCCTAGTGTATTTAGGTAATATTTTTATGTTCTTTTTTTGAGTCATACAGAATGATTGGTGTTTTTACGAGAGTTGGAAAAATAATGAATGTAATTTGTTCAAAACGTTTTCTGTGGGATACCAAAGATTAACGGTGTGACTTTTGGGTCATCGGTGTTTTCTCATGCACAATGTTATGTGCATGAGAATTTTGTGAATCTACGTCGTGCGTATCAATAGGTTTTTACGTTGAGTGCTTAAGGAAATGATGCAAGTCTGCTATCACGTTATCATTGCGTAGCAGGCGATTATGACCTAGCCCCTCTGTCTCAATGGATGTTGCGTGTGGCCAATGTTGTTGAAGTGATTGAGAGACTTCAAATAAAATTTGCGTATCATCTTTGTCATAAATTAATAACAACGGTGCTGTAAAATCGTTAGGGGTTTGTAATAAATCAAAGCGATCCCATACATTATCGCCGTATTTTTTACTCATCAAATGCTTATGAGCATCAATGATTTTTGTGTCCAAGCGCATTTGTGACTGAGTGACTTGAATAATGTAGTTCAAACTTAACGGTGTTCCAATTAACGTGAGCGATAATACAGGGGACCCTTTACTTATCGCATCGATGCTGGCAACGCCCCCCATACTGTGAGCGACAATATGTATTGGGTTATTTTCCCCTTGAATAATAAGTGAGACTAGATCAGAAAACTCCGTAAGATCCGTACGTTTTCCTTCGGACTGACCGTGGGCAGGCGCATCAAAGGCGATGACTTGATACCCTTCATCGACGAGTTTCTGCATAAGCGGTGTAAATTGTCCACTGTGACCACCCCAACCGTGTACGCAAAGTATCGCGGGGCCAGTGCCCCAGCGATAGATCGGAACCCGCTGACCTTTATATTGTATCCATTCGGTATTGGCTTTATCTATCCACGCTTTGTCATCTTTTTTAAGGGGCATCGGTTGAGGCGTAAACCACAATGAGTTTAACCATTTACCCGTGAGTGTGGGGGATATTCTCCCTGCAATGGATAGAACTTTGGCAATACCATTAAAAATAGGATGCTGTTTTACCTGAGCCTGCTGCGCATCGATTAATGTGGACCATTCTACGGGTGCGTTCATGCGATTTCTCCAGTGATATTTGTTGATGTAGTGCCGGTGCTTGTTTGGGTCGTCAGCGTTGAGGTATGCGTTGTTTTGTCGATGGTGAATAGAAGGGCCGGTAGCAGTAATAGGTCAACAAGTAATGCAATACCTACCGTAATGGCGGCCATAAGGCCCATATCACTGTTGCGAGCGAAACCGGATAAACTCAATACGAAAAATCCGCTGACTAATGCCGCACTGGTAATACAAAGGGCAATGCCCACAGTTGAAAATGTCTGTTGAAGAGCGGCTGTGGGATTAAGGTGTAAACGCTTGCGGGCGAACTGATATTTACTCAGGAAGTGCACAGTATCATCCACAATAATGCCTAGCGTTAATACAATAACCACTGCAAATGACATGCCTATCTCACCATCTATCAGCGCCCATGCACCAAGGCTAAGTACGATGGGAATGACATTCGGTAATAGGCTTATGATGCCAAGCTTGATGGAGCGGAGACTAATAACCATTACGATGGAAATTAATCCGAAGGCGATCAACGTACCGACCACCATGCTATCGACAGCACGCTTAACAATATGAGTGAACATCATCGTAGTACTAGCACCGGTAACGTCATAGTTTGGTGCCTGCTGTTTCCACCATTGTGCTATTTTCTTTTCCATTAGCAGGAGTTCAGACGAAGGCAGGTCGTCAAAACGCACTTGCACACGAGTAGCATCTTTATTGAGCGTTAATTGGTTGTTCACATCTAACCCAAAGGGTAATGACATTTCGTAGAGTAATAAGTATTGAGCGGCGAGCTGAGGATCATGGGGCAACTTGTACCATTTGCTATTATCGCCGTGCATATTCTTATTAAGTCGTTTGAACGTGTCAGTGATGCTATATACATGACGGGTTTCGGGTTGATCTCTAAGCCATTGTACAAAGTGGTCAACCTGCAATAACGCCTCAGGAGATACCGCCTTTAATTCTGTGTCACCGGGTGCGGTGATTGAATATTCAATGCTATAGATGCCGCTGATATGATCAGTGAAAAAATCACTGTCTCGACGAAATTCGAAACGTTCATCAAATTGCTCAACGAATTTTTCGTTCAGTGTGTTGCTAGGAATTAGCCCGATGGCGCCGATAACCATTAATAGGCTAATCATCATCACGGGCACGCGTCGCTGAATAACAGACAAACCGAATTTTCCAAACCACGTCTGATGTTGTCGTATGGATCGTTGTCGTGTAGGTAATATCGATAAGAAAATGGGTAGTAGGCTTAAGCTCAATGTAAACGCAATCACGACGGCAATACCAACGAGATTTCCGAGGTCGCGGTAAGGTGGTACGTCATTAAAATTCATCGATAGAAAGCCAATCAGCGTAGTGAGGCTGGTAATAAAAATAGGCATCGTATTCATCTCGATGGATGTTGTAAGGGCGCTGAGTTTATTTGCTTGACCTTGACCCTGGCCTTGCCACTGTTGCATAAAGGTTTCGATAAAATGTACGCAGTGGGCAATCACAATGGCCATAATGATGCTGGGCGCAACGGCGGTAACGGTAGTGATAGGAATGTTTAGCCAGCCAAATACGCCGAATGCTGCAATATTCGTTACTATGATGATGATCATGGAGAGGAAGGTTCCCCATGCAGACCGGGTAAATACCGCTACCAGAATTAACACAAAAAAGAACATCAACGGGGTGAGTTGTTTAATATCTTGGCGACTGGCTTGGCCGTAGGTATAGCTAAGCATGGTGAGGCCAATGGGTCTGATGGTTACCTCTGGGTGAGCTTGTTGGAGATCGTTGATGATAACTTTTGCAGCGCCAATCAGTTCTGCAATTTCTTGTGGGCTTTGATTCGGTAAATTAAATGTTGCGAAAACACTGGTGGCGGAACCGTCAGAGGCTTGAATGAAATTAAGTAGGCTGGGTTCAGATAGGGCGACCTGCCTTACGCGTTGGATTGTGGCAACATCCAAGCGTTGGGCATTATCCACTAGGGGCTCGACGATCAATTCATCGCTGTCCAACCCGGCATAGCTATGCTGGAAATTAGTAATCGAATCGACGCGATTCGCGTAAGGCAGCGTCCATGCTTGCTCTGTTAGTTTCTCTACTACCAGCAATACATCTTGCGTAAACACATCGCTACCCTGGGTTGGGGTGACGATAAACACCAAGTTGTCGGTGTCTGTATAGGCCTCTTTTATTTTCTCATAGGCTTGTAGCTCTGGATTGTCAGGCCCAAAAAAGTATTCGTAATCAATACTGAAGCGTAAGCGGGGCAGGCCGCTTGCCATTGCCGCGATCATCAGCAGGGTGATCGCAGTCACTAATACACGGTGTTTCAAGACCCAATGGGCGTACGTTCGACTCATTGTCTGTGTTCCTATTCATTGTTTATTTGTCATGCATATTGGATATGGACAGTTGCAGAATAAGCTCAGAGAATGCGTTGCGGAGGGGCGTAAACAGCCATTTGGGTGTTAAATCGGACATTTGACTGAAATGGCATCTATAATGTCGTATCAGGCATTATCAAGCCATGTCTGGCGGGATACACTGAGAAGGTAACCATCAATACGGAGTGAGAGATGATCAAAGTAGCGGTAGTGGTGTCGGAGCGTTGCCAGGCATCGGGGGTAATGGCGACCCTGGATCTATTGATTTCAGCAAACTATTGCCACGGTCATTTCATGAACAAGAACTATGAAGTATTTGAGACGACGCTGATTGGCTTGGATGAACAACAACAAGCCTTTAACGGCTATTCTATTGGGCCATTGGTGGGTATAGATACGATCGAGAGGCCGGATGTGTTGATTGTTCCTGGAATCATTGAGGCAGTAAACACAAAGCGACGTATCCTGGAGGTGTTGGGGAAATATGAGCCGTGGTTTGAGACAATGCAGGAGTGGCAGGCGCAGGGCACCCTTATTGCGGCATCCTGTAGTGGTAGCCTATTGCTGGCTGCTGCGGGTCTTGCTCGGGGCCGTGACCTCACCTGCCACTGGATAATGAAAGACATGGCTGCCTCCCTTTTTCCACAGGAGAATTTTGATACTGATAAAATGCTGCTGGATCATGGAATGCTTATTAGTAGTGGTGGCGCTGCGGCAATTAATCAAATGGTACTATTTATCATCGAGCGAATGATGGGTAGAGAGCTAGCGGTACTAACGGCAAAAATGATGCTCATTGATTTAGAGCACAAAGAGCAGTCATCATTTGCGATGTTTCAACCGAATAAGCGGCACGGAGATACTGCAGTCATTAACCTTCAACGTTGGTTGGAAGAAAATTATAAAGGCTCGGTATTTGTGGGTGATTTGGCTGAACAAAGCCATATGAGCGAACGACAACTTGGGCGGCGCTTTAAGAAAGCAACGGGGGAAACGCCAAGCTCTTATATCCAGAGGCTTAGGTTAGAGCACGTGAAGCGTAGCTTGGAAAGTAGTAAAGAGGCGGCCAATGCCATTATCTGGGACGCAGGTTATGAAGACTTAAGTTCCTTTAGGCGTTTATTTAAGCGCAGTACCGGGATGACGATGAACGAATACCGTCAACGCTTCGGACTAATGGATGTCAGAGGCTAGAGGTATAGTAACTATACCTCTAGCCTTCGTTACTATGCTTACTACAAAGACAGAGTTATGCATTGGCTAATGGTTGTGGCGCGGTGATGCTGGTATCAACAATGCCCGGCCATAACGGTTGCGTTTCTGTGCCAATCAGTATTTTCGTGAGTTTCCCCACGCGTTTAAAAACGGATTCAGATACCACAGGTACATTGTGTTTCTCACATATCTCTCGAATGCGTTTGTGTGCCATTTGATACTGTCTTGCCGTCATGTCAGGAAATAGATGATGCTCTACTTGGTAGTTGAGCCAGCCATGCATAAAGTCTCGGGTGTTTCCGCCGCAGTGATAATCCACCGATCCCAAAATCTGATTGAGATAGAAATTGGCGCGATCAGAAGGGTGTTGATCAAACACATAAATATCGGAACCCGCATGGTTTGGAACGATAACAATATAGCTCCAAAGATTGATAACAACTTCAGCAATCAGCAAATTAACTAATGCATATAATGCGGCTTCTGGGCTGATCAATAAGAATAGCCCCGGTAAGAAGACAAATCGAAAGCTAATATAAGGCAACCAACAGCGCCAAATGATTAACCAAAATCGTTTTTTAAAAGGCGACCATAAATCCCAAGAACCGAGTTCATATGAGGTTTTCTCTTGTTTGTTAAGCAACGAATTTAACGTGTTTGGCGCGTAGTAAATGGGTTTCCATACAATAGCGATAAGCGTAACAATAAGGAGTTTAATGGGGGCAGGTAGTCGGGAGTCTCGAATCCATCCCGCATTATTTTGAGGTACGTCAGGGTCGCCTGTTTCACCCAAATTATAATGGTGCATTACATCATGTTCGTGATGCCAGGCATCGGGGTGTACCCAATCCATCCAGTGGATGAGTCGACGCCAGCCTCTTGCGTATGTCTTGCTTTGGTACCGGGCAGGGGCTCCAGGAATATTCTCGTATCCTCGGTGACTGATATGATGAGAAAGAATGGTCCAACGGGCGAAGCTAGCGGCAGCCAATGCAAAAATCGCAATGGGGTTAGGCCCAAGCCATGCAGTAGAGAGCCCAATAAAGGCTAATAACCACACTGTGATCTCTATTTTCTTAAAGTGTGCCAGATCCTTTGGGCCCGTATCGTGTTTTAACTGCTGGCGTAAGTCGTCAATATCATTGGCAAACGCTTTTAGATCTATTGGCAGGGGAGTGCGTCTCATTGCACGTAAATCTCCATAATGTGAAAGTAATGGAAAGCAAGATTAGCCCATGAGGTGGATAAAATCTTCAGTATTTTCGATTACGCGCAATTCTTATAGAGAGCAAAAAAATGGTGGATTAGCCCAAGCATTGAATGAAGAGCTATGGCGGATGGTTAACGGGAAAGGTACACTCGGAAATCGATGTAGTGATTATAAGGAGAAAAGGGTATGCAAGGGTTTCAGACATTTGAATTTTCTTACGGAGATTTAACACGGGAAGTCTATAAATTGGGTGGAGATGATAAACCAGCGGTACTACTTCTCCTCGAACTGCCTGGCATGACGGAACATACAGTTGATTTTGCGCGCCGCCTACATCGCGATGGGTATACAGTTTACCTGCCTTTGCTGTTTGGTACGGCGAATAGCCCCTTTGAGCCGGGAAAGAACATCGTGAGGATGTGTATCCAAAAAGAATTTAACCTCTTAGCCCATCAGAAACCAAGCTTTGTGACAGAGTGGTTGCGAGCGCTAAGCCGTGATATGCAAACAGCCTCGGGAGGGCCGGTTGGCGCGATTGGTATGTGTTTTACGGGTGGTTTCGTACTTTCATTGATGATTGATGAATCCATAGCTGCCCCTGTGATGTCTCAACCGGGATATGCGGGGGGTATGTTAACGAAGAAAGGTAAAGCTGCACTAGGCTTACCTAAGGAGGAGGTCGCGCAAGGGGTTGCTCGGGCTAAGCGAGATAATATTTCCGTGCTGGGTTTTCGGTTTACCAATGATCCGATTTGTACAAAATATCGATTTGATGCAGTGGAAGAGATGCTGGGAGAGAATTTCATTCGATATGAAATCGACAGCTCGTTATTCAATAAGCATAAAATACGGCCCTTTGCCCATGCCGTTCATACCATTGAGTATAACGACACCCCTGGGCATCCAACACAACTAGCCTATGAGAAATTGTTGTCATTCTTCGGAGAAAGGTTGCTAGCCAATGCCTAATGATATTGATGTAAACACCCAAAGTAAGGCGCTGACGGCTTACCTTCAGGCGTCAAGTATCATTGATTTTGCTTCGCCTGCTATTCTTGAACTTGCTGCTTTACTTGCTGAAGGTTCAGAAGATATTAGTGCAACTCAGGGGAGAGACTATGTTATTGCAAAACGCTGTTTTGAATGGGTACGAGATAACATTCGACATAGCTGGGACTTTCAATCAAATCCGGTAACCTGTATGGCGTCTTCGGTTCTTAAACACACGACCGGTTATTGCTATAGCAAGAGCCATTTATTGGCCGCGTTATTACGGGCCAATAATATTCCAGCAGGTTTTTGCTACCAACGGTTAAGCTTAGAAGACAATGGCGCACCTTATTGCTTGCACGGTCTTAATGCTGTCTATCTACAGGACTATGGCTGGTATCGAATAGACCCAAGAGGGAATAAAGATGGGGTGGATGCTCAGTTTGTTCCTCCGGTGGAGCAATTAGCGTTCCCAACGGATGGGAAATTAGAGGCTGACTTTCCAGAGATTTGGCCTGAACCGTTACCGGTGGTAGTGCAAGTGTTAACGAGTTTTACCGATATCAAAGAGGCTTATGATAATTTACCTGATATTCCCTTGGCTTTTTCTGTGTAAGGAAATATCAGGCAAGGTCGGAATCTACGCTAGCGTTTGGCTAACTTCATGGAAGAGGTTACTAAGCGCTGATAGGCCATCGGCAAACTGCGCTGCATAATATCCAATACTTTTGCGTCAGGTCCAATCAGCACGCGACGCTTGTTTTTCGACACTGCGTTGAGAATAACCTTAGCGGCTTTCTCTGGCGTAGTCATAAACATAGCATCAAATTGCGCGCGTGCTGTTTCTGCATCACCACCGGTTAGTTCACTCACACTGCTGTTCATACGAGCATTTTTGGCGATATTGGTTTTAATGCCACCTGGGTGTACGCAGGTGGCGGAAACGTTATCTTTGCTGATGTCTAATTCTTGACGTAATGATTCGGTAAACCCTCTAACAGCAAACTTTGACATGTTATACGCGCTTTGTGTGGGCTGTGCGAATATGCCAAAGATACTGGATATATTAACGATGTGACCTTCACCGGATTCTTGAATATAGGGTAGGAATGCCTTCGTACCGTAGACAACTCCCCACATATTAATATTCATAATCCATTCGTAGTCACTGTAATCTGTTTTTGCTACCGTCCCACCCAGCGCAACACCGGCATTATTGAATATCATATTCACTTTGCCATGATCGTTAACCACGGTATCTGCCCACGCATGTACAGCCTCTCTGTCGGCAACGTCTAGTTTCTGAGTGGTTACTTTAATGCCGTAAGCCGCTGCTTGGGAAGCTGTCTCTGCTAGGCCTGTTTCATCAACATCACTTAACGCGATATGACAACCCTGTTGTGCTAATTCGAGGGCGAGTGCGCGTCCTATGCCGGATGCTGCGCCAGTAATTGCAGCGACTTTATCGGTAACGTTTTTCATGCAGTTGCCTCAGTAGTGTTGGGTGTTGTTATATTGGAATGAGATGTAATTGCAGGTTGCAGGTAATAGGCTTTAGTGTCGAATTGACGGGTCTGAAGTCGAAACTTCCACGTAAAGTCCGGCCATAGCGTGACATTTTTCCCGGTCTCAGGGTGTAGGTACCAACTTTGGCAACCACCGGAGTTCCATACAGATCCAGAGGTTTTACGTTGAATCGCTTCGTTGTAAGTTGCTTGTACTTCAGGAAGTACGTCCACGTAGCCGATATTCTCTTTACGCATTTTTTTCATGGCGTCTAGTACATAAGTAATTTGCGATTCAATCATATAGACCATGGAATTATGGCCTAGACCAGTATTGGGGCCCATTAGCATGAATAAATTTGGAAAGCCGGATATAGTGGTGCCTTTGTACGCCTCGGGTCCATCCTTCCACGAATCCACCAAGTCGACACCATCTCGTCCATGAATAACGCCTTTGGGTACTGGGCTTGTTGCAGCGAATCCTGTGCCATAAATAATAGCGTCTACTTCGCGTTCTTCACCGTCAACGGTGACAATACTGTTGGCTTTTATTTCCTGAATACCGGTTGTTACTACCTCTGCATTGGGTTGATCTAATGCTGGGTAGTAATCATCTGACATCAGGATGCGCTTACAACCAATGGTGTAGTCGGGGGTTACTTTTTTACGTAATTCTGGATCGGTGATTTGGGCGCGAATGTGATTGAGTGCCCAACGTTTTGCAATGACCATCAAGCGCGGGTTAACGGTGAAGCCCAATACGCGGCTTTCTAGCATCCAGTAAATACTTTTACGTAACGCATTTTGCGCGGCGGGCAAACGCTTAAATAGATTTCGCTCGGCCCAGGACATTGCGCGATCGGGTTTGGACATAACCCAGGGAGCAGTACGCTGATAAAGATCTACTTTTTTAGCCTGTTTCTGAACATGGGGAACAAATTGAATGGCAGATGCCCCGGTACCAATCACCGCAACGCGCTTGCCTGTCAAGTCGTATTCGTGATTCCAATCTTGGGAATGAAAAATAGTGCCTTCAAATCTTTCGACACCGTTAAGGTTTGGATAGGAAGGCGTGGACAAGCCTCCCGTGCCTGCAACGATCATCGTAGCAGTGTGCTGCTTTCCATGCTGATCTTGGATGCGCCATACGGTATTGTCTTCATCCCAACGAGCGCTAGTGACGGCGTTATTTAATCGCACATGGGGCATTAGCGTAAATTTTTCTGCGCAATGCTCCAGGTAGTTTTTGATTTCTGGTTGTGGGGCAAACATGCGCGTCCAGGTTGGGTTGGACGCAAAAGAAAACGAATAGAGGTGAGAGGGGACGTCACAGGCACATCCTGGGTAATGGTTTACTCGCCAGGTTCCGCCAACGCCGCCTTCCTTTTCAAACACAACAAAGTCGTTTTCCCCAGACTGTTTCAGTTTAATTGCCATACCGAGGCCAGAGAATCCACTGCCTATAATGGCAATTTTATGATGTTCTACTGCTTGAGCCATTGCGTTGCCCTTCCATCGAATAAGTTGATTAGTATACAAGTGTCTACGCTTGATAATAAGGTATACGATTGTATACAACGAAGTCAAGAGCCGTTAGAATTCGATACATTGAAGTCCAGTTTGTATAGAAGAAGTTATTTATGAGCCAAACAAAGAGTGTGTTAGCCGAGGGGAAGCGCCTATTAATGGGGGCTGCACTTAATCTGACGGCGAATACCCGCAGCTTAAGCGCGTTCAGCCTAAGAGAACTAGCAAGGAGTGCAGGCCTTAATCCGAACACGTTCTACCGACACTTCAAAGATTTTGATGATCTTGGGCTGACAATTATTGAGGAGATGATGAATCAAATTCGTCAGCCGTTACGAGATTTACGTCGTGAAGCGGCGGAGTCGGTGGTGCCACCAGGGTCACCTGCTATCAGCTGGCAAGAAAACCCTAGGCTGAATTTTGTGCGTTCAATACAAGTCAGTAATGTCACGGTGAAACTATTTTTCGAGTTTGTGGAGTCTAATCCGAAGGCATTTATTCTAGGTGTTAGGGAACTGCATGGTTCGTCACCGGTATTGCGTAAAGCCCTTAGGCAATTGATGAAAGGTTTTGCTCAAGATATGGCTGAGGATATTGAGGTGCTGGGGTTGCTACCCACATTGTCCCAAGAGAGCCTATTGTCAGTGGCAGAAGTGATTAGCCGAGAAATGTTTCAACTGTCGATGGACTATATTGAGGAACCAGAGCGGCGTGATGAAATATGCCAGCAGGCGGGCACTTCCATCGTCAACCTGACGATGGGAAGCGCGGTGATGGCCGGGCATGTGGGGTTGATAGCAGATGCCCTACGATGATGTATTTCACAAAAAGGAAAGCGCTGACTAATAAAGGGTGAGAGCATACTCGTTTTCGATATCTTCACCTTCAATATCACTCAGTAGAACAATTTCGTTATTTGTGTTGATAAGCATCCCTAAGTGTTTAGTAGGCCCAGCTATGGTGGATATTGTTGGGCCAATGAGTTGGATATTTTTTTCGGTATAGGTTTCTTGGACAATCTTTCGTATGAGATCACCGTCATGGCTTATCTGTTGATGGATTAAGTTTTCAGTATATTCGTATAAACCTTCGTCGTTGGGTGTGAGAAATAATGTAGAGTCTAGATAGCTCACCAGGCTGTTATTGTTGTTGTCGAAGCGTATTGATAGTTGCTGGGGCGTGCCGGACGTCGCGAATTTCTGACTCCATTGTGTGTTGCCTTGGGCATCCAGGTTTGAAATGTTGACGCTGTTGAGTGCGCTCTTTCCAAGAAAAAAGATATTATCGCCCCGAACATGTAATGAATGACCATATCGATTGGTTGAAAATGTTTTCATCCAAGATAATCCGCCGCTAAAAACGGGTATTCCTCCGAGTACGTCGAATGATAGCTCACCTATCTTGATGTGGGATGTGAATACAATGTCTTCATTGAGTACCGCAATGCTCTCAATTTCGTAGTATGTGCCAAAGTAGTTGCTGTATTCAGAGTCTGACGTAAAAAAGGAAATTGCCTCCATGTCTTCTTGTTCAGTATCGACAGAATAGTACACGGTGCCTTGCGCTGTGATTGCAATATCCTTGATATCCAACTGACTATCAATGACCTGCTCTTTGATGAGGTTGCCAGTGTCGAGTTGGCGTAGCTCAATAAATTCTTCATCAAGTTCCGTAGAGTTTGTGTTTGTGGGTTCTCTAATTCCGCTAATGGCGATGTAGTTGTGTTGAGCATCAAGGGTGAATTGTCGATACCTTTCGTTGGCGTTATTACTGGACAGGTCAACTTCCCAAAGAGTACTTAAGCTAGAAGAGAGTAGGGATATGGTAGTAATATTCCCTTGGCTATTCGATATGGCGAGATAGTTACCATTGTTTAGTGAAACGAGTTCATTGACTGCTTGACGGTGCTCAATAGGGTATGTGTCAGTGCTATTACCCTGCCAATCAACACTATCAATGCGATTGTTACCTGATGAGTCACTGACAAAGTGGCTTATTTGGCCGTTGCCAGTATCGATAAGGGTATTGAACGTTCGCTCTTCCTCTATTACTGATGATTGCCATAGGAAGGGCGTTACGGTAGGTCCGCAGGCTAGTAGCATACCGCTAAGTGTAAGCAGGCCGACAATTCGTGTGTTATTCGCCATAGTAATCCCTCATACATGCTGTTCGTTGGGTGAACTTATTATTGTTTGGCCGCGTTTTACTTGCGCCGATGAAATCCTAACAAAACAAAAACATGCGTCACTCTATCAAAAGGTATATATCCCTTATTCGGCAATTAGATTGAGGCGAAAAATTGATCAGGCAGTGGGTATTTTAGGCTTGGGACTATTACTGAAACCTGCTAGGGGGCTTTCGGTACTTCTTAATCAAATATACTATTAAAAAGTCTCTTCACTGAATTGGAATATTTTCGGTACTGAATTCTAAGCTGCAAGAGTTCTGTTTGTTTTGAGTTTATCGACAATCCGCGATTAACATAACGAAACCCTTGGTCGTATTGTTTTTGCAAAAACGCGGATTGTGCGAGGTGAACATATTCCTCTACAATATGCTCTAATCCTTCTACTGCTTGTTTATTGTTAGGATCTAACGCGAGCGCTTCTCGATAATAAAACACTGCATTATCCTTACGTGGCTGCATTAATTGCTGCTCTTCAAAACGTGTAATGGCCAATGCGTTAAAATCTTCAACCTGTCGCTGTATAATGTCATCTAAGCCTTCGTTTGCGTCATCGTTTTCTTCGTCCAATAATAAGACTTGGCGATAGAAGTAGCGGGCATTTTCTTCAGGAGGAGCAATGAGCTGGCCATTATCGAAATGGGTATTTGCTTGTTCAAGATAGGCTTCGATTTTTTGGTCCAAAGGAGATTGGTAGATCAATCCACAATAACCGACGATCAATAATATAATGAAGCCGATTGTATAATAGGTAGAAGAGGGAATCGAAAAAGGCAGATTCTTTGGTATTCTAAGCGCAGGGCGAATCTGCGTACTTTCTTGGTCACTTGTATGTTCTAACGCGGGCGTAACAATCGCCGGAGTCGTCGCCTCTCGTGACATGCTTGCTGAGAGCGCAGCTGAAAGCTCCTTGCAAGAGGAAAATCGTTCATTAGGGTCTTTTGCCAACATCTGTTCAAGCAATGGCTGAAGATAGAGCAGGTCTTCTTGTAGTGTTGGTAGGGCCATTTGTAGGTGGTTTACCGCCGTATCCGTATGGCTTGGTCCCTTAAATGGGTTGGTTCCTTGCAGCATTTCTAGTAATACCACACCAAGACTATAAATGTCGGATCGCTGATCCAGCTCTTTGCATTGGGTCTGTTCCGGGCTACTGTAAGATGGACTACCAACGCTGACCCCCACCTGGGTGAGATCTGTGTCGTTATCTAATCCTTTGGCAATACCAAAATCCGTAATGACTGCCGAGCCATCCTCTCTAAATAAGATATTAGCAGGCTTAATATCTCGATGAATCACTCCCTTTGCATGAAGGGTCTCAAGGCCTTCGATAATGTGCTGTACGATGGTAGTGGCTTTGGCCACGGAGAGCGGGGTGGTTAAATATTGTTTAAGATCACCGCCAGCGAGAAATTCCATGACGATATAGGGGCGGCAGTCATCAATGGTCGCTACATCATAAATGGTGATGATTCTAGGGTGATTTAGGCTCGCAATTAACAGCGCTTCATTGATAAAGCGTGCATTAAAATCATTATCCCCGTGGTCTAGTGTGTCATCCAACACCTTGATAGCCACTTTTCGTTGTAGCGAATGCTGTGTGGCTAAATACACGGTGGCCATTCCTCCTTGGCCTAGTGTGCCGTGGATGGTATAACCGGGAATTTCAAAGGTGGGAGTGCTCATAAATGTATGGAAGACTACTTTAATTGGACGGTAAGTATACTTTTGAAGGACTATTATAAGGTAAATGTGTCATTTCTGGAGACCTTTTTGAGCCATTTAGGTTATTGATCAATGGTTTGCGGAGTGAAATGATAACTATGTTGTTGATTTGAGAAAGGCGTAACAATTTAATAGGAGGCTTGAATGATTAAACGAGCAGTGGCGAGTGTTTTATTTCTAATCGGTTTATCACCGTTATTTTTTATAAACACGTACGCTGAAGAAATAGATGTCGATATTCAAGAAACAGGGAAGATAAAGTATTTTTATCGTAAATACACATTATCCAGTGAGGAGATGCAACAAAGAAGTGAATCCATTGCCAAGTCACTGGCGATTGCTGTGGTAAAAAAAGCGCGTACTGAAATTACTGGTCCACTTACCTATGTATACAAAGATCTTAATACTATGGATGAGAGTAGTGTGACGGCTAAGATAGGGTTCCCTGTAAGGAACTCGGTGCGAGGTGCTAGCGGGTATCGATTTGAAAATCTACCACCATTTCGCTATTTGAGTCGTCGAAAGGTATACAAGAAAGAAGATGACTCCATCGATAAAGGTAACGTCAGTAAGGACGCTTGGAAACAATTATATACCACAGCGTATCTCAAGGGGTTGAAGGTGACAGGGGAGAGTCGAACCGTGGTGAGATTGGTTGAGAATAATACGGCGATAGAAATTGAACTGCAACTAGGCATCCAATAACCATTCGCTTTCTATTTTGGGTAGTATTATGCCATCTAACGCTCTGGACATACCTGTGTAAATTAAGTTGAGTATGCGCGTGCGTTGATTTTCTAAATTTAAGATATAGCTATCGAATATATCCGGTGCCAACATCACGTAGGGCATTTCCATGGATTTTAGTTCGGTGACCAATCCGATGAAATAAGTATTCTGTGACCCGTCTGAAGCGGCGGGACTAGTACCTTTATTTAATGACAATATTTGATGAAACTGGTCTTCCGTTAATCCCGTTCGAAAGATCGCATCCACATCCCGTAAACCGTTAGTGGCGCCTTTGTATTGTACGAGCTCACGCCACTGATTATATCCCATCAATTGAGAGTGGGCATGCTCTGTGGGGTGGCCATGATAAAAGCGTATCGCTTGTGGGATCAACGAGCGTAACATGGAAAAAGTCGTCGGCATGATGCTAAAGGGACGATTAGCATTAGCAAGTTTAACGATGGCCACAAACGCGAACCAATATTCACGACTTAGCATGGCGCTTGGTTGGTCTGGTAATGAAAATGTGGTGTAAGTGGAGATGGCTGTGTCCTTTGATGTGGCCCCTTCAAAATTGCCCGGTAATGCGATACCTGCGTGCTCATCAATGACACGGTTGAAAAGGGTGTCGACATTGCTACCGGTGCGAACAGATTGAAATAGGTGGCGTTCTCGGACATTGGAGAGTGTTAATGGCGATTGCTTTTTACCATCGGTGATTTGAAACTTATCTCCCAACGCCACTACGGCCTGCGGACTGCGTTTGAGAATGTTGGCCATGGAGCCAGGTAAATCGTGGGATTCGTCGACAATGACATAACGAAAATTATTCGGTACGGGCAACTCCATTTCGTCCACCATTTTGATTTGATGAAGCGCAAGAATTGGCATCGCAGAATTAGGTGTGGGGTCTTTTATGGTATTCCAAAGAGCATTAGCGAGTTCAATGTAAAGGGTCGGGGATATGCCATCAAGTTGCCATGGACAATGTTGAGGTCCAATATCAAAGTCAGCAGATTGGCAATAGTTACTGACAATGTGATCCACAATATTGATAACAGTGTCCGTAGTAAAACCGTTCATCGGTCTGGCATTGATATAGTTTGCAAGCTGTCGATAACTCAGTCGTTTAAGCTTGGTGCGTTTTCCCCAGTAAGCTTCGCCGTTCATTTTGTAATACAGCATATAGTACGCAAGATAACGAAAGGACCAGGCTTTAATTGATTTGCCCAGCTTGGGTGCTAGCGCAGTTATCTGCCCCATGTTTTTGGTGAGGTATAAAGTCGATCGTTGATTAAATAGGTGCGATAGTCGTGTTACTAGCACTGTTTTTCCACAGCCTGCAAAACCTTGCAGCGTGAGGGACTCTTCGGGATTGCGTGCTAATTCATGTAGCAACACGTCTTGCTCGTCATGGGCCCGAATACCTTGGATATTAAAGTGATAGGTGGGGTCCGTGGGACGGTTGCTGCTGAGCTTATCCTGCTGGGAGCTATCCCAGATACCTTGTTGATTCAGGGTGGAGCTCGCGCGTGCGTCGCCGGTTTCCATTAGGCTAAGGTTGTAGGACGACAATTGTTCCTGTAACTCACTCCAATTGGCATTGTGCAACCGACGAATAATGCTCAGTCGTGAATGATCCCCTTGCTCTTGTATGTCTTCCGCAAGCACACCCAAAGCGCGCTCTAGTTTTAGCGGGCTTATGATCTCTTTTCCTGCCTTCTTTGCGCTTGTGATTGCGCTGTAAAGCGTACACAGCGCGGCAAGTTCAACGGCGTTACAGGCGTTAAAGATATCTGCTAGTGGCAAGTTGCTAGTTTGGGCCTCAATCAGCTGAATTAGCGTGTTTGGCTCAATAGGCAGAAGAAAGGGTGGCGGTGCTGCTGTGTTGCTGGTCATGTAATCTATATAACGTTTTTAATGTGGGACGTTCAAAGGCAAGTTGGGATGGTAGCACGGAATGAGGGTGTCTAGCAGGTTTAGTTCTTGCGTAAGATGATGACATCGTTGCCAATAAACTGCACTTCAGCATGATATTTTGTCGCTAGAAATCGAAAGGTGTCCTGACTAAAAAAACAAATATGCGATAAATCTTGAATGTAATGCCAACGGGCAAATGCGGATTTATCAATAACCAGTTTAGTCATTATGCCGAGAAGACCGGTGGGCCGTAGTAGGTTGAACAAGCGATCAATTTCTTTCTGAGGAGACTGTAAATGTTCCACTACCTCGGTGGTGCAAATGAAATCATAGGAGCGCTCAAAGACGCTTCGATTCTGGTAGTAGAACAGGTCATACACATCCATTGTATGACCTTGTTCTTCAAACATCACGGATAAAGTAGGTCCTGGTCCACAGCCAAAATCAAGGCCTCGTCGAGTTTCGGGGAGCAAATCGAACATGGGAGTACTTAGCCGTGATAAAAAGCGTCGATAGCCTAGGTCTTGAGGGTTATTGTCATGAAGGTCATAGAGGGCTTTTTCATCGCTTGATGATAGCCAAAATTGCTTAGGTACAAATACAAGGTGGCAGTGTTGGCATTGCCAATACTCTCGGTGCTTGTCTTCAAAATAGATTTTAGAATGTGCTTCCAAACATAAAGGGCAAGCAAGGGAGCTGAAGGATTGCTGGTTATGGGACACTATTGAGATGCCAGTCGTAATCTAAGAACTCAATGTCAATATTACCGTTGGTTAGCTGGACGGTTTGCTGTTCAGTCAGCCCGAGCGCCTCGCGGTAGCTTGCGAGGTATTGGGCGAGAGAATGTTTGCTATGGCCCGTTTGCTCAAAGTCGCTTCGATACCAGCGGAAGATACTCGAAACCTGTAATTCGTCCCCTTTCAGACGATTACGGCTTCTGTCCTGCAGGAACTTACGGGCGGCTGAGTCTAGCTGGTGCTCAAGGCGTTTGCCGACAAAGGCTTCCTTCAGTAATGCAGGGCAGCCGATGCTGGCGCAGTTGGCGGCGAAATGTATGCGGGGTTCATTGTAACGACCAGACCCGCGAATTAGATAATGCTCAATATCATCCAATGATCGTGTTTCTTCCAAGAGGGGGATAAAACTTTTTTTCCAGGGTGATCGAAAGAAAGATCCTAGATCTTTAATAGAGGTTAATTTAGGGTACTTCGTAAGGATAAGCTCTACCGTCCAGGCATTATAAGCATTCAATAGGAATGCTAATTGATCATTTTTGTGCCATCGATCAAAGGTTTTGCGTGAAACCTGTTCGAGGCTGAGTAGATAGCGTTTGAGTTTTTTGCGTTCAACCATCATCCCCCGATAGTCGACTTGAGAAGCGACGCCTTGATGCAGGAGGGTCACGTGAGAACTAACCAGTTCATTCCAGGTTGCGTGGGAAAACGCTTCCGTTGTACTTGCCTGAGCATTAGCGCCTAGCATTAGCAGCGCCAGCATAGGAAAAGCGATACGGTGGGAAATCATTATTATGCACTTCTCAATGAATTTCGATAAAGGAATCATAACCTACAATCAATGCGGGTGGCCACTTCGGGTCAATTAGTTGTCTGCATTGTCGTTACTTGGTGTCCTTTTTCTTTTTATCTTGGGTTTTATGATCTTCATATTCGCCACTGGCAAAGCTCTGCATTGCCTGTCTTATCGAAACCATTCTATGTTCGAAATTACGGCATCCAGAGCAGATAACGGTGTGAATCTTAAGGCCAAATCGTTCTCGTTTACTGAGTGGGCGTTCTTGTGATTCAGATATTAGGCGAGTGGCTCGCTCGCAATTAAGCATGCGCTTGGCCCTCGTACCACTTTAGTTCTAAGCATTTTTGCAGGCGTAATCGAGCCCGGTGCAGTGTGACGTGAAGGTTGCTGATAGAGAGGTCGACTTCTTTGCAGATTTCTTCGCTATCCAGTCCAATATACTCACGCATCATAAAGACCTTGGCTTGATTACCGGGCAGATTATTTAAGCAGGCTTCAAACACCACCCAAAATTGCTGTTGTTTAAAGGCAAGCTCTGGGTCACCCCAATGGTTAGGTTTATCTTCAGTGTTCCAGTGCCCACGTTTATCAAATAGCGATCCGAGGGCTTCATCTTCTTCATCACTGCCCATCAGTTCACTTACTTCTGCAAGCCGCTGTCTTTTACGCAAAATGTCGGCGATCTTATTTTTTAAGATGGCGAACACCCAGGTCTTGAAGGCAGAGCGGCCAGCGAAGGAGTCTGCTTTTTTCATTGCGCCAATTAAGGCTTCTTGTACCGCATCTTCTGCTAAATGCGTGTCACTAATCTGTAAATTAGCGAATTTGAGCATTTGCTCGCGGAGTTCTTCCAAATAGCCTGCATCATTGAGTTGTGATGCGTCACCAGGTGTGGTGTTGACCGTCATAGAGTGTCCTTGTTCATTCTTCATTAATACAAGCCCGTTTACGAGTGGTATGCCACAAACCGTCGGTCAATATAGTCTTTCCAGCGCCAAACCCAGCCTCCAGAGGCGCTCATATTACCCCATGACATAACACCATAGCGATCACCACAGGATAAAAGGTACAGCGAATTTCTTTTTGCAGTATAAGGCAATAAGGGGTGGTTTGATGCGGCAGCACGCAGATTTTTAGCAAGGACTGGACCCACCTTGACCGCATGCACACCAGATCGTACAACGGTACCATCCACTCGCGAGCAAACATCCCCCACGGCAAAGACATTGTCATGAGACAGGCAGCGATGGTATTCATCCACAGATACAAAGCCACTGTCATCCAATGCAAGGTGGCTTAGCTGCAACCATTCATGAGCAATGGCACCGGTGGAGGCAAGTACGCAGTCAACAGTGAGTTGATCGCCCGAAGACAACAGCAACCCCTCTTCTGTTGCGACTGCTCGATAAGGGTGGAAGGTGACGTTTTTATCGGCGAGAACTCGCTGAATACGTTGTTTTACCTTTGCACCGTGGCCGAGGAGTAAGCCTCCAGGTGTTCCCACCAGACTAATCCGCACTGATGGGTATTGGGCTAAGGCATATTGTGCCGCCAGAACCAGCTCAATGCCTGCCGCTCCAGCACCGACCACGGCTAAATGGTAGCTAGATTTTTGTTCAGCTCTCACTTTGGCTTGTTCCTTGATTTGGCCCCAATGATGAATAAAAGCATCTAACGGCTTGATAGGAACAGTGGGTGTCCTACCGACCGATAACCAAGAGGTGTCGGTTGCGCCACCTACGTCAAGGGACAGGATGTCGTAGTCAATATGGGTGCCATCGGGTAGGCAAACGCATTGTCGGTTCGCATCAAAGCCAATAATGGGCTCTAGAATAAGGTCAACACCCGATTGTTTGATCAAGGACCGTAAATCTATGCGGCATTCCTCAGCAGAATAATGACCCGCCATAAATCCAGGGATCATACCGGAATACCATTGGAATGGCTGAGGTGTGATCAAGGTGACCTTGGTGTCAGGGATTGGACGCTCCGCGAGGTCGCGCATGACCGCGAGATGTGCGTGGCCACCGCCAATAAGTAGAAGCTGTTTCATAGATGCAAAATAGACCCCAAAGTACCCAAAGTTGGGCGTGGAAAGCAGGATGATACCGCTTCTGTCGTTGGTGGGGCATTTTTCTTACAGACTGATGGAAAAAAACTTGAATTAGTGTCGGCTGTTTTTCTACCACAGAGCGCTCTATCCCATGGATGACATCTAGTATAAGATCGATTTAGCGGTATGAAATGGATTTTATAACAATAACAAGGAGCTGGCCGTATGCGTATACAACACATTGCTAATCTTAATCCCCCTTTCTATATCATCCTATATTGCCTTATTGTTACTTTAGTCGGCTGCAATGAGCATTCTGTCGTGGTGATGGATTGAATAATTCAGAGGAGCGTTATTACGGGACGTCGCCAATCATTAGGGATACTGATGGTGACAGCATTCCCGATGGTATTGAAAGTAAGGTTGTGGGGCCTTTGGCTTTAGTCGGGCTTGGGGTGACGCCGTTACATAAAGATATTTTGCTAGAAATCGATTGGATTGCGTCTAATGAACAGAAGTCGGTATCACCGATAGCCGTGAGCCAGTGAGCAACCCGGATATCGATAATGGTGATCTTGGTGGGGGTGAAGCTCTGCCCATTAGTGATGAGTGGATATATGGAGAAAGCCTTGCATCGAAGTGAGAGCAGTTCATGGATCCAGATCGCTACCCTTATTTCTTTCATACATTAGCCGTTAAAATTGGTCGTAGCCATGTAATTACCTCGGTTTATACCGGGGTAAGTTGGTTCGATGGTTTGCTGGAAGCGGGCGTTCTACAGCACGAGCTAGGGCATAACTTAGGTTTGCTGCATGGGGGAGATGATAATGTGGTATGTAAGCCGAATTATCCAAGTGTGATGAACTACAACCCCATATTAGCACTGTCTTTTGATTATTCTCACGGGGGCAATCCTACCTTAAATGAAAACCATCTGTTAGAAGAAGAGGGAATAGGTAAAGGGCCTATTGATTGGAATGAGAATAATATTATTGATAGTGACACTGTGGCAGCGAATATTAACCATATTATCCCCATTCAGTTTTTCAGTGACTTGATTGAATTTTTGCCGTTAGAGAAAATCCCTTTTCGTCAGCGGGCATTCTCAACCGAGAGATGCAAAGACAACCGGTTAACGGAAATCCATGATTTTAATGACTGGGCAGAAGTTGAAAAGCAATTAGTGGGATTTGATGAGAACCCTCAATTAATGTCTCGTAGCGCTGTCGCAGATGAGGGCTTTGACATTGATGTAACGTTAGTTCCAGCTAATAACTAGTCATGATCGTGAGCTAACAGACAAGTAATACCTCCCACAAAAAGCCCACTGACATAAGTTATGTCAGTGGGCTTTTCTATATTGCACATTAAATACCCTATTTCAAATTTATTTCACTTTTTTTCATAAAAAACGAAACGATCGCGATTTTTTTGTGGATATACCTATATAGCTTTCGCAATGACGCGAACAAAAGAATGTATTTCACGTATTAACACGTTGTCGTTCGATCTTTTATTGATCGAATGGTGAGCAGTAGATATTTTGCAGTAGGAGCAAAAACATGGCCGCTATTATCGCCACCGAAGGATTAGGATTATTTAACAGTTCAAAGCAAGCACTGGGTAGTGCAGGGATGGGCTTTGGTGGAGCAGGGGATCAGCTTCACGTTAACGCGGTAAATGGTAACTTGGTAGTGCAACGCCAAGATCAAATAGTAGTCGGTCATGGTGTTGATGCATCGGTTGTTCGCACTTATAACAGTCAGGCGAATTTTAATGGCAACGACGGTGATAGCTCTCGGTTTAACTTTCAACAAAAAGTCGTTCAATCCGGGAACCAACTTACCCGCTGGACAGAAACAGGTTCAGAGCAAACATTTACCCTAAAATCAGGAACCACCGATACCTACATCAGTGATGACATTGGTGTGGATGACAGCATCACCAAAATCGGTGATCAATGGGTGTACCGTAACCCAGAAAACCAAGTCAGCTATGAGTTTAACGCTCAAGGTGCCAACCTTGGCAAGCTTTCACGGATGGTTAATGGTGAAGGACTCGCGCTTACCTATACTCATACCGATACCAGCGTCACAATTACCGATCCTGCCGGTCAAAGTACGCTGATCACACTGAGTGCAGGTAAAGTAACAGCGATTAAACACATCGATAAAGACGGTATTGTGTTATCCAGCATCGATTACGAATACACCGATACCAACCATCCAGAAGTAATAACAAGCGTTGCGGTCGATCTTACCCCGCAAAACGCTACCCCGCAAAATCCCGCAGACAATCGTTATTACGTCACCCAATACACTTATGAAACACGTAACGGCAACCCGTTACTGGTTAGCGTACGCCAAGGTGAAAGTAATAATGCAGATAAAACCTTAGGCAACGACAAAGGTAGTGTTGTCAGTTTTGTCTATGACAGTGGTGTCGATGATTCCAACACCGAGCCTCGGATTGCACAGCTCATCCAAGGCGAAGGGGAAAAAGCCAGCGTCACCGAATATGTGTACGGTGACAACAAAACGGACGTTATCACCTATCAGCGCTTCCGTGTTGAGGCGGATGCTGCCGTACCTTTGGGGCAGCGTTATATTGCTGAGCGCACCAGCACAACAACGTACCATTACATTGAGCGCACCGTTGAAAATGGCACCAACCAACGGATGATCAGTAAAGTGGAGTCTGCCGCAAACGACAGTGGGTTTCGAGCGGTGACGGTATTTGGTTATACGGATCAAGGTGACGTACGTTTTGTACAAGATGCCGAAGGCAATGTGACTCGCTACGGCTACGATTATGACAGCGACAGTGTGGTTGCCAGTAGCGAAGGGCTTCGTCTGTGGCAAATGGATGGTGAGGGTAATGCAATACGCTGGTATTACAACAGCGATAGCCAAGTTATCTCTGAGGTGCGTTATACCGATCCAGATCTAAACCCTAGTGATGCCATATTTGCCGCTAGCGGCGACGAGGTTACCCGTTTTGTCTATGACTCGGGCAAACGCTTAGCCTTTAGCATTAACCCTGCGGGTCAAGTGAGTGGTACAGCATACAGCGCGATGAATGCGGTGGATAATACCCGTAGTGTCACTCAAACGCTTTATAGCACCAACCTACTCACAGACACATCCCCTGAAGCTATAAGTGCTCAAAATGCGATTAGCGCCGTATCAGAGACAATTGATGTTGCCTTATTAAGTACGTGGGCCAATAACGAAGGCGGCAACACACAACACAGCATTTCCCACCTCGATTATCGTGGCCAAATAAGTCAGAGCGTTACCACTTACACCGCATTAAATCTTGATGATAACAGTGCGAATAGCACCACCAGCACCACACATTTTATATATGACCACCGTGGTCGTTTAGTGCAGCAAGCTGCCCCCAATGCGGATAGTAATGACAGCACACAGGCCACCCATTATGTGTATGACGGTTTAGGCCGCTTGGTCGCCACCGCACTAGTAGAAAATGTGCAAGATGATGGATCTGCGGACCTGATTAATAACGATACCTTAAGTATTGAACAGGCCACCTCGTTGCCAGGGTTTAATCAAGTTACCACCTACACGCAGGATACGAAAACGGGTGGGCAACATACCCGCACAGAATTTGCTAACGGCTTTATTCAAGAGCAAGTGTTTGATCGAGCAGGGCGACTGGTTTCTCAGCATGAGGCCGATGGTAAGTTTACGGTAGATTCAGCCGATGATATTGACCTTGGCACCACAGAATATATTTACGATGCCCAAGGTCGCTTACGTATCACACAAGATGCCGAAGGGGTGTTAGCACACAGCGTTTATAACGATCGTAATCAAGTGGTCGCCACCATCGATGGTAATGGAGCATTAACGGAACTGTCTTACGATGATGCCGGGCAAGTGACCCGTGTTATTCAGTACGCCAACTATCTCACGGTTAGTCAGCTATCTCGCCTTTCTGCCAACAGCGATGATAATGTGCGCGCGTTAGATGTACCGCTAGAATCGCTACGTCCCTCGTTTAGCAATGATGACCGTATTACCCATAATTTATATGACGATGCCAATCGTTTAATTTACAGCATTGATGGTGAAGGTTATGTCAGCGAAATCCAGTACGACGGTAAAGGTCAAATTACCAATACGTTAAAACACTCCACACCGTACCCAGGCTTTACACCGCTAAATGACAGTGATATCACCATCTCCCGACCCTCACTTGCGGACGTGGGTGCGTTTGCACAATACAATTATGCAACGGCAGAACATTTTACAGTAGATAACCATACGTGGGTGCAAGGACTTCATCAAACAACGGATTATAATGTTGCTATCGGCTTGTCTTCACGTAAAGAAGTGGGTAATGAGATCGGGCGATCGGATTTAACCGGTTACAATTACACCTATCAAACCGTGGGTACGACAAGTGATGCACTTACTCAGTCGGTGGTTAGTGCGATTGATATACCGTCTTCGCGAACGTTAGATTTCACCCAAAGTATTGAAGCTCTCGGCTTCTATGGTGTTGCTTCTGATGTCATTGGTTTTGAGGGCAGCACACTTCAGTATTTAGAAACAAGCGATAATCAGCTACTTTTGCGTCCTGTAAATCAGGTGTTGGTGGGTGACTCATCGTACAATTCATGGGATGAAATTACCTATCACCGTAATCAGTATTACGCCGCGAATCGTGATTTTAATTTTAGTTTTAAGGCTCAAGATCTTGCCGGAGTGTCTGATACCAAACATGACTTCGTGGGTATCAGTGACGGTAATGGCAATCAATGGGGAGTGCGCTTTTCCGGGGTGTATACTTTTGCAGCAACGACTGCTCATGGCGAAATGGGCTTGCACTCTTTTGGCGTTCGAAGTTTGGGTAGTACTTCACAAGTAGACCTAGAAGTAAAAGATAATGTTGCTTACTTGTGGGTGTACGCAGAAGGAGCATCTCGCCCTGATATTAGCCAAGCTGCGCAATTGGATCTTAGTACGTGGGGGGATTTTGATGTACTGCATACCACCCTCGAAATGGATGGTACAAGTACGCAGCAACTCGCCATTACCGATTGGACAGAAACCGGTGTTGCCATTGATGGCCCACCTGCAGCAACCTATTATCACAACGATTTCAGCGATGAAGACAATAACTACGGGTTTAGCGGCTATACAATTGGTGATGTAGATAACGCCGCGATTAACAGCGATACCGGTATCTATTTTAATGTTGGGGCTGCTGAAAGTTTTAACATTACCCAGTTAGGCGAGCTTAATGGTGCCAATGTCATGCGAGTGACCACGGTAGATTCCACCGAAAACGTAGCCTACCGAGAATTGATTGGTAGTAAACGCTATTTGTTGGATGATAGCACGCGTACGGTGATTCGCTACGAGTTTACTGGCGGCGTTAACAGTAATACCTTTCGTGGTTTTATGGGGATTACCGATGAGCTAGGAAACCGCATTGGTATAAAACTACTCCGTAATGATGTCTATAGCTCCATAAGTGTACGTGGCTATGATCATGGGCAAATTTCCTCAAATCGTTCAACCGACATAGGCACCATTTATGTCGCCGAAATCGAAATGTCAGGTGGTGAATACCATATCTATTACTACCCTAAAACCATTGAAGGTGCCTCCACTGATTCGAGTCTCGATAATAAAAGCCAGCGTGTTCTCGTTGATCACGGCGAGCTACCTGACAATATGGGGAGCCGTCTAAGCAGTTATGTTCAAGCTTATGGTGATGATAGCTGGTACTACAGTGATAAGCGTTTTTACATTACGAAAATGGAAGAGTGGGGGACCGAAGGGCAGTGGAGTGCACAAACCCTAGAAGATGGAAATGTCATCACCGAAGGTGGGTTGTCGTATAACCAGTTCTTTGATCTTGATGATAACACTGCAGATAAATATCTTGCTAATCTGCAGGATATCGAAAGTATTAAAACGACACTCACTCGATTGGATGTTGAAGGCAGAGCAATAGCGGATACCTCATATCAAGAAGAGGTTGCTACCATTTTTAACCCCGATCACTATGATGGGCATTTAACCCTATTAGCCGACGGCACGTTGGCGGATGGTAAATACCAAATCAATACAGAGGTTATTTACAGTGCAGAATCCGGTTTAGCGTCGCAAACCTATACTGACGTAGTGATTAACGGTGACTATCAAGTACGAACACAAACCGCAGGTGTCGCGATTGATGGGTTCTTTAATCTGACGGATTCTGAGCATGTAGATTATCTAGACATTGATAACACCCAACAAATTGTTGCTACGGTTAGCAATTATTTCACCGGTGAGGTGGTTGCTAACACTGTGACTGACCTAACCTATAAAAACCACTACAACGGCTATTTAAGTCTATCAGAGGCACCATTGGCGGATGGTGTCTATGATGTTGTGGTTTCAGTGTCGAAACTGAACCCTGAAACGGGAGAGGTTGAAACAAAAGAGATTGATGCATCCCCTTTTACTATCCAGCAAGGCGATCGTTACACCTATGATCATGAGCTGACGTTTGATTTTGATGCAATGATTGCTGAAGGAGTCGATGGTGTAGAAAGTGATGCCATTTATGGCGCAGTGGATCAAGACTCGATTAAACTGACCTACTGGAAAGAAGATGGTGGCATTGGTGAAACTCAAGTGATTGAGTATGACCCATCCGTTACAAATACTTCTGCGTTGGCCCGTAAAAGTGCTGCTACCAATAACGCCTTTATTGCCACCTTGTATAACCTTGTGGAAGGGGAGTACGGTTATCGTTTAACGTACCAACAAGAAAATACCACGGAACAATCCAGTATCGTAGGACGATTTGTTAGCGATCCGGTTCTTTCTGTCGTTAATGACTGGCAACAACAAAATGATATTTTTGCTGACGAACATCAGTTTACGCTAAGTGGTGCTGACGCCAGTGATAACGGACGCTCAGTGGGTAACTATTTAGGTTACATTAGCACTGGCGACATTCCACTCGCATTTTCAGAGATAAATCTAGGCATTGAGCCTAGTGATGATCAAGCCAATAAAGACAGCATTGTTCAAGCCTACAAAGAAAGCATTACTTTACTTGTGGCAACAGTTCGTTATGCCGGTACGGATATTGTTGTCAGTACAACAACAACGGATCGCACAGCGTGGCCTGCGGATGATAAGTACGAGAACATATTATTACTTACCGACGGTACACCATTAACGTCGGGTGAATACGATGTTAGTGTGACAGCAACACTGGCGGACAGCTCAGTTGTTGATTTGAAGGGCTTTACACTACAGGTTAGCGATCAGCTTGATGCAAGCAGTACGCAGTCACAAGGTGCACAGTTAACATGGGAAGGTATCAACGCAGAGCAGCTAGAATTACGTTTTGGACAAGCGGGTACCGTTGATGGTGTACAGCCAAATTACACCGAAGTATTGATCGAACAGGTTGATGGTGAACCATTGCCGAAAGTGAGCGTGTTTGATGTTAAACCTAACACGAATATACCCGCAATCAGTAACCTTGGTGCCAGCCTAACGGGATTGTTGGGTCAATACAGTGTGTTATCGATTGCCGGTTTAACCACGAATCCAACCAGTACTTCGGTAACCGGCGTAGTGAATGCTGGGTTAGAAGACAGCATCACTCAAGCTTACGCACAGCAACCGGTTAATGTAACGCACACAGGAACGCTAAACGCTAGTCATCAGGCAAGTCATACACTGGAATGGGAACAGTTTTCGCGTACGGTTGATTTCGCAGATCTCAGTGAGCTGGGTAGTGATGCACTAACGGCGAATCATGGCTTTGTCATCAACGATAGTATTGACGGTATTGATAGTGAAACAGCAAACAAGCGAGTAATTACCGATGATAACGGTATTCGGCTTATTCATAATGACCCTGACCAGCCGGATAACTGGGTGAATGTGTCAGGCTCACTGAATTATGACAACAGTTTGCCAACGGCAACAAAGGCCAAGCAAACCCAGATGACTTACCACTTTAACAGTGGGCGATTGGACTACTCTGGCTTTTTGGGAATGGAAGGTACGAGTTCAAGTAACACGACTACGTACCTCGGACTTTATATTCAAGACAATAAAGCTTACAGCACGACTCAGAGTTTAAGTGCAGGCAGCCAGTTAATGAATCTGGATGCTAATACGGATTATGTTGTCACGGTTACGCTAAAAGGCACTTACGCATCGATTGAACTGCATAAAGCCGGCGATGAAACGGTTAACGCGAGTTATAGTGATCCGACCGCGACATCTCTTTTAACCAGTCATAGTTATATGGCAGTCAAAGGTGATGGCGGGCAGTTTGGTAATAGCTTGCTTATTAATAGCCTAATGGAATCTGGAGAACATACTGATTCCACCGTAGTGTTAGAGTATCGACGAGAAGGCCAAACTGAATGGCAGAATGCCTCGGTTGCCCAATCTGACGGAAAATACAGTGTTAGCCTAGGATCACAAGCCATTGATGGTGATCGTGTTGATCAGTGGGAATACCGTGTTAGTGAACAACAAAACGGAGCCACCTTACGTCAATTTTCTGATGTATTGGAGTCCATCGCAGCAGTGGCTGGTGGTGTCAATATTGTTCAGGCTAACTCCGTTACCGCTACGGTAAAAACACAACAACTCAGCCAAAGCCAAGGCACCAGTATTCAAGGTTTCCTAACCAGTACGCAGCAACAAAACCTGGATTATGCAGTAACCACCATTACCAACAGTGACGGTGAATTGGTTGATACCGTTACGACATGGGCAAGCCTTGATAAAAATTATACTGGTTATCTCAATATATCTGCGGACAACAGACTTGCAGAAGGGCTCTATTCTCTATCGGTAGACCTTGTTGAGGACGGTGCGGTAACCGAAACGCTGAACGCTGAATACCAACGTAATAACCAGCATACCGTAACGCAACTAATTACCTGGGCTGTTGATGGCGATGCAATTAATGCAGCTCACGAATTAGCGCTTCATATCAGACCAAAAGGCAGTGAAGAAGAGTATCAAAAATTGCTTGTTACAGAGCTTAACGGCCAATACCAAAGCACCATTGTTGGCGCACCGAACAGCGAATGGGAATTTGTAATACTCGAAAAGCACAGTGAGCAAGAAACTATCATGAGTGCCCGAAAAGGTAATGTCACCTTAGGTGAAATAACGGGTACAGTGTTGGAGCAATATGTCGCTATTGGTGAAACTACAAGTAGTGATAATCCTAATGTGACACGAATTCATGCAACGGTAGTGGGTGATGCCGGAACATTTGATGTTGACACTAACGTTAGCAGTATTGCGGGTTATGCAGGGCAAGTGTACCTGAGTAATGGAGAAGCATTAGCGGATGGAAATTACACCGTTACACTATCGTATTATGACGAAAGTGATGCTCTGATTCGAACTGGAGCCCCTGTGGTTTATCAAGTAGGAGACGACAGAAGCTTAGTTGGTAGTTCGGTTGTTAATGAAAATACAAGCTTAGTGACTGTTCAAGATATTGGCACTCATTACATTGTTCAATACCTTGATCCTGCGAGCAATGCAACCAACACCATTGAAATAGCAAAAGGGCTAGATGAAAATACGTTAACGATTGAAGAATTGAACGATAGCCAATATGCGTATGGTATTGCGTATAAAGATGCGCAAGGGCAGTTGTATTCGCAGTTAGATGGATCGTTTATTGCTGAGCAGGTGGGAACGCCGACGGCGGATGAGTTGGGGTGGTTTTATGGACAGAGTGTTGAGGTAGATGTTGTTGCTGGGGTTGAGGTGGGAGCAGCTGATATCTCCGGTGGTTATGTTAGCTCCACAGTCACGGTCACTAAGGATAACCGAATACCTGAAAATATATCTTTTAAAAATGGTACCCCAGTTTTATCGGTGTCAGACCTCAATGGTGACTTGGGTTTTGAGTATGTTGATACATTCATCCCTAGTGGTTATTGGAACGGATTAGGATATTCAACTCGCAGTTATTTTGTCTTTAAAGAAGGAGAGGCGTTACCAGACCTCAATAAGCCCGATTGGTTTAGCGATGGTATGGATCAAAGTGAGATGGAGTTTAAGGCGTTTATTTGGGCTGACGTGGAAGTCGATACACCTGGATATGCAGGGGCATATATTGAGAAAAAGACTATGGATGGGGAGTGGGGGTTTAATCGGCGTAAAGGACTTTATGGTCACCAATTAAATTTACCAATAGATCCAGCTAGCTCCGGTACTTATGACTTGTATTATGCCTCTCATTTTGTTCGCACAGATGAGGAAGGCACTGAACATGTTGCGCTCACAGACTTTGGTGGATTGCAAAAAATAGACTCGGGATCGTTTCAGTTAGGTGATTCAGTGGAATTCGAAATTACGCTCAAAGATATGCCTGATGAAGTTATGTCATTCGATTTTGTTGTTTTAGATGAAGAAGGGAATGATCTTGTTGCCAATATGTACAGTGTTGGCGATTTAGAAGAAGATGGAAGCATTCAAATTACTGTTGATGGAATGACGGAGTTTCCAACAAAGTATGGGCTGCAATACCGTATAGATTATCGTAATGAAAGTGAAATTGTGGGTGGTACTGGGATTCAAACTATTGTTTCTAATATTTCTGATGACTTTGATACGCTTGCATACCAAGCGAGCGAATCTAATTCCTCCTTGATATACCCTGCATCTGAAAATAATATCTATGCTGTTTTAGATGTGATGCCGAATAGAATATATAAAACCACTAATAATGCGGAAACAATAATTGCTGCATCGGTCGATGTGATTGCGGATAATAGGGTGCCAGATAACCTTTACTTTAAGGATGGAAAACCCGTTATTGACGTTCCTGATTTTAATGGTGATGCAGGTTTTGAATATGCGGCGCATTTTTGGACAAGTCAGTGGAATGAAGGGCCTGCATATTCCACACGAAGTTATTTCTTATATGAGTCTAATGAGATTATCCAGAATACTCAAAGATCAAATATAGATCTTCTTGGATACCAGCCTGGAGCGTATGTTGACTATTGGAAAACCACTGAAGGGTACATTGGTGCGTATGCGGAGAGACGAGAGGACACTAATTCGGGAGCCTGGAGTAAGAATTTAGATACAGGTGTTCAAGGACACAGTATAGATTTACAGGGAGACTGGTCAAAGGCGGTGTCGATGTTTTCTAGTGACTTGAATTCAGAGATAAATGGAATTAATCCCGGTAGCTATAGTTTATATTATGCGACTCATAGAATTCATACAGATATAAAGGATACTCATCATACTTATGTTACAGATTTTAGTGGTTTGCAAAAAATAGATTCAATATCATTTCAAGAGGGTTCGATTAAACTGGCTGATTCGGTTGCGTTTGAAATCGTACTCCCTGATTTACCTGCGGATATTACAACATTTGATGTTGTTCTTGTTGGAGAGGGGGGGGATGACTTAATGTCCGAGTCACATGTTGTTGGTGAGTTGGATAATGATAAATCTAGTGTAAGCTTGATGTTTAATGGAATTACATCCTTGCCTTCAGTTTCGGGGTTGAAATATAGGCTCGATTTTTATAAAGAGAGCAAGTTTGTCGGTACTACCTCGACACAGACTATAACAGCGGAGATGAATGGTAATTATATTGATTGGAAAACATCACCTAAAGAACTAAATTATAAGTTAAGCACTGTGAGCAATATAGCGCTAGATATGTATTCGGATGAGCTGTCGGAGTCTGAAAGTGGTTCAATAGTGAAATTGCCAAATAAAATATTGACGAAATATGAACTGTCAACATTAGATTCAGTTGAAGTCGATATTTTTTCGTTCGACGAAATCTACGCTGGAAAAACCGTAGGTGAATGGTTCAATTCATCATCCCTGTCACAACTAGAATCAGCCCTTAACCCAGAAAATAGCCGCAATGTAGTTACAAATGTTTCAGAAATTCAAAACTGGAGTGGATCAGTCAATTTTAGAAGTGATACCTCTGAAGCATTGCCAGAAGGTCACTATCTGGTTCGATTTACCTTGGTTGATAAAAATGGCTCAGAATTATTTGAATATCGAATGGTGCCTTATACTGTTGGTGCGGTGGGTGTCCCTGCAACTACCCCCACATTAACATGGAATGCTGGTAATGTTCCGGCATCAACGGACGTATGGATTCGTTATAAAGCAGCTACCGACCTTGATTATGCGGTTGATAATAATGGCTGGAAAAATGTTGATGTGAAACTGGGTGCTAATGGACAATTTAATGTCTCGTTAACGGGGCTTTCCCTAGAAACAACTAAAATATCTGAAAACCAAACCACCGGCCTCCATGATTTTGAAATTCTCTACGTAGACTCACTCACCCATAAAGAAATCAGCGGAGCAACGGGCAGCTTTGATATCGCCTATAACAGCGATACTCCCACTGTATTAGATATCCAGTTCACTCGCGATATTAATGGGCGAGAAGCACGCACCTTTTATGACGTAAATGGCCAAATTCAAGCGACATTGTCTGCTGACGGCGCTGTGACAGAGTTTATCTACAACGGGTTTAACCAGTTGATAGATACGGTTCGATACAGTGCGCTAGTCTCAGAATCACTACGTGCAAACGGTTCATTAACTGACGTGTTGGAAAACTCGCAAGCGAGCTCAGACACCACCTTGCACAATGTATCCCTATACAATGAACGTGGTTCTGTTGTCGCAACCATTAATGCTGAAGGTATCGTTACCCTATTCGAATACAATCAAAATAAGCAACAAGTGGCCACCAAAGTACTACAACGTCAGTTAACGGATAGCTACCTTAAGGATGTTGTATTTGCTAACCCAGCGTTAATGACCGTGGATAAATTGTTGTCTTATACCAGTACTGACGATAATGGTGCTTTGATCTTCAAACCTGCGGCAACGGGGGCAAGCGTAGATCAGTTAACCCAGGTTAATTACACGCTACGTGGTGAGGTTAATCAGACCACCGCCGTTGATGACACCATTAGCCAATTTAATTACGATAATATGGGGCGTGTGGTATCCACTATTGTTAATTACGACAATGCCGTGAGTAATAGCCGAACAGCTTCTCAAGGGTACGACGTAAAAGGTCGAGTCACGAGCGAAACCAATGGCGACCAAGTGGTTACTCATGCTTATGACCTTAATGGTTTACGTATTAGTACAACAACGGCATCCGCGGATGAGTCCATTAACAATAATGCACGTACAACGCGATTCTTCTACGATGCCAATGGCCGTTTAACCTTTAGCTTAAATAACAATGATGAACTCGCTGAAACACTGTATAACAGTTTTGGTGAAGTTATTGGTTCACAAACCTACGCTGCGCACATCAGAAGTGATGTGATAGATACCAGTCTATTGCAAGGTGGCATAACCAGTGCGTTGTTATTGCAATACTTCCGAAGCTTTCGGACTGAAAGCGATAATCGAAATCATATACGATATGATCGTCGTGGTTCCGTGCGCCTGCTTGCGGATGCATTGGGTAATCAACAACGTTTTGAATATAACGCCTTTTCTGAGCGTACTCGTACCATTCGTGATGCGAAAGGTGGTGATCTAGATGGCCAAACGATTATCAATGAAACCTTCTATGATAAACGAGGCCGTGTTGTCAGCACTTCTGATGATGCGCTAGGTGTTCGTCGTAACGCCAGTATCGTCTATGATGCTTTTGGTCGTATTACGGATCAATTTGATGGTAATAATAACCATCTAAACATTGAATTGGATAAAGTTGGTCGCCAAACGCAGGTGCTACAATTCAATAAAGACGGTGACATACTTAGCCAGCGTGATACCACCTACGATGCACTAGGTCGTGTATTAACGTTACAAGATGGTGTTGGAACGACGCAATATATTTATGACGACGTCAATCGTAACGTTGCCATAAAAATCAATACTGGTACAGACACCTTGACGGAAACAACAATCTCTAATCGTTTTGGTGAAACCCGTTTAGTGGAACAAGCCAACGGTGATCGTACAATCTATGACTATAACGATCAGGGGCAGTTGACGGCAGTGTATAACAACACTGAAGCACTGAGAGATCTTGCTTCATTTTCAGAGAGTACTATTCAAGGTTACATCGACGCGGTAAATGCCGACGCTAAGCAACAAGCGGACTCTGTTAACGAGTACTACCAATCCGGCTTGCTAAAAATATCGGAAGATGTGAAAGGTACTAAGGTGCATTTTACCTATGATGCCGCACAGCGACTTATTCGCAAAACGGTTGATTACACCGAAGAAGGTGCAAGCAACCATGTCGGTCTTAATTTGGTAACCGATTATCAATATGACGCACAAGGTCGTCAGGTATCGGATATCCAATGGTTAGGTACACCGGGAGAGGTTACTGAAGCAAATCCCAACAATGCCATTATCACCACAACGGAATACGATGTGGCGGGACGTGTTTCACACATTACTGTGAAAGGCACTATTCCTGATAACGATATGGATCTTGAAGGGAAAAATGATGTCGTTACCAGTTTTACTTATGATGACTTAGGTAACCGACTTACCGTTAGCACCGGTGGTGTGCCAAACGTACAATACGATACGGATGATAACGACAATTTGGTGCGTATATACTCCGCGCCATTATCTAGTACCCGTTATGAATACGATACCTTGGGTCGGCGTGTTGCAGAAATCGTTGATAGTAGTTTTACTGATGATGAAACTGGGCAAACGCTATATCAAGGTTTGGATCTAACAACGCGGTACCAATATGATGCTAATAACAATGTTGTCGTTTCTATCGCAGCAAATGATGCCCGAACGCTATTCTATTATGATGCGGCAGACCGAGAAATATTCCGCGTTAGTGCAGAAGGTGATGTTAGTGAAACTATTTACAATGCACAGCATCAAGTTGTAGGTGTTCGGCAATATGCTGCTCCTATTAACACCTATTTGTTAGCAGGTGGTGCCAATAGTGATGAGGTGATGGCTCGCCTTGGGTTAGGAGAGGGTGCTGGGGGAAGTGCAGTTAGCCAAGCGGATATTATGGCTGATCACCCCACAAGCCAGCGAGTCTATGATGATGCTGGGCGTTTAATTTATACCATTGATGCATTGGGACTTATTAGCAAGAACATTTACGACCCTGTGGACCGAGTTGTACAGACGGTACAGTATGCGATTGATACTGGACTTGAGAATCAACTAATAGCGGACACCCATAATGGCAATGATGCTGTTACCTTGGTTGATAATGCAATTTTTGATGCACAAGCGCCCGTTGGTAGCTCTCATGAGCAACAGACGATGTATGATGTGTTGGGCCGTGCCTGGATTCAGGTTAACGCATTGGGTCAGGTCACTGAGAGCCAATACGACCGAGCGGGGCGTTTGGTGTTACAAGTGCAATATGATGATGCGCTAAGTGATTATACGGGCGGTGCTACTGAAGCAAGTATTGAAGCGTTTATCAAAGCGCAGCGTATTGATGACATCGCATCACAAATCCGGGCCGAAGTACAAAATACAGGGGAAATTACAACCAACCGATACACTTGGTTCACTTATGACGCATTAGGGCGTCAGAAAACCCAATTAAATAGTTTGGGGTATATGAGTGAAAGTGAATACGATGCGGCAGGGAGAATGGTTCATAGTCGACGCTATACGGTTCACCATGCGCTAGAGTTATTGTTTGCGGGTGATGCACTTAATCCCAACAATGAACCCTTAAATAACTTATCCAGCAGTGCTTTTAATACCAATTTAGTGAAGATTACCGATGCGCTTAATAGTATGTCATTGGTTGAGCTAGAAGAGGCAACATTAGCATCGGCGACATTGAAATTGAATGTATGGAGTAGTGACTTACAGAAAACAGTTCAAGATTGGTATCTGGCGGTAGATAACATCAGTAAAGGTAATGTCAGCACAACCAATACTAATTTTGTAAATAGCTTGCGTCAAACCAGCACAGAGTACGATAACGCAGGGCGTGTTATCGCGGTTATTGATGAGGAGGCGAATAGTAAGAGCAACCATCCGACGGATAGAGAACGTTACGAATACGATGCCGCAGGGAATCGAACGGCGCTAATTAATAAGAAAGGAGACACGTGGGTCTCTGTGTATGATGCCGCCAATCGCCTTATTCAGAAGATCACCCCAGAGGTAGCACAAACGGAGTTGGTCGGTGTGTTAAGCACCGAGAACTTTGCCGATGGTAATGGTGATCTGGTTGTTGATGGTGCATTAACGGCAATACCGAATACATCCGGCGATGGGTTACGTTTGCAAAATACGGATGCTATCGCTGCTACTGCAGAAATGGTACTTAATGATGCATCGGATAACATTTGGGAGACTACCCTAAGTTTCAGTGGGGATGTACTAGCAACCAATCCTGTTATTTATTATGCAGGGGCGAATGATCTTGGTGGTAATCGGGGTGTCGAACTTGAGCTGAGTGAAACCACTATTAAAGTCACTCACGTTTTCGGCAATTCAGAAATCACAAGTACCTTAAAAGATGCCAGTGATAATGAGCTCGTTTTAGATAAGAGCAAAACGTATGTATTTCGTTTCCACCTTGCGCGTGCTTATTCCGGTGAAGAAACATCTACTTTAACTGCAACGGTGTATACCGTTAATGGCAGTACGCGTAATGAAGTCGGTTCTGTTAGCGTCCAAACGGACTGGGATGTTGATCAATCCATAAATGTTAAATCGACGGCTTCGACAGGTATTCGATTGGCTGTCGCAGGTGAAAGTGATCAAGCGATTATTCTTCATCAAATGGATAACCTCGTTGATGATGTGCGTTGGGCTGAATGGGCGGAAACAACACGCTCCGTCGATACACAACAACCGGTTATTACTGAGTATGAATACGATAGCTTGGGTAATGTTACACGTATGGTTGAGGGTAAGGGTACCTTGGGTGAGCGGGTCACGGGCTTTGTGTACGATGATTTAGGCCGGCAGACCACCACCATTCATCCTACCGTGGGTATTTATGATGAGGTGTCGGATACACGCGCGACACAAGATTATTCCAACGAAGCACGGTTGCAAGTGACACGTACACCAACCGAAACGACCTACTTTGATAGTTTAGGTAACGAAACGGCGCACCTGGATACGCGTGGCGTAGATACCTTCAAAGTCTATGATACGGGTAATCGTTTAGCCTATGAAGTTGACGGCGAACATTATGTGACGGGTTACACCTATGACGCCTTTAACAATGTTGAAACCTTAACGCGTTATGCGAATGCGTTGAATATTGATGCGGTTGATATGTTACGTGTGCCAACCAATGGGCGCTTTGGTATGACGTTATCTGCCTTAGAAGCGCAACTGTCGGTTGACGGCGTTAATGACCGAACCATTACCAACAGTTACGACGCCCTTAATCGCCAAACAACGGTTGTGCAGGGAAGTGTCGCGATGCTTGCCAATGGGATGGACAATGGTCTATCAGACCTATCGACGGTGAGTGGTACAGATTATGATGATTTTGGTCAGATTGTTCGCGAGTGGCGTTTGGATGGGAATAACGCAGCGGTTAGTACTTTCCATTTGTATGACCAAGCAGGGCGTCGTATAGCCACCTTAGATTCAGAGAACTACCTAACGTCCGTGAGTTATGACAGTGAAGGGAATCAAACCGGACGCACTGAGTATGCTAATCAATACGACGGCAGTGTGGCTGATTTTGTTGCAGGTGATTTTTCGAAACAAAGTTTGACCACCGCGAGTGCAGCTGAAATTGACGCTGTAAATGATGTGCTAAATAGCGCTATCGGTTATGACAGGGAATATCATTACACTTATGACGTATTAAATCGCCGGACGTCAGAAGCGCAACGCCACACCTTTGTCGACCAGGTCGAGTTTACAGACCCCATGAATAATGCGGTTAGTAGCGAGTTAACCCGAACCTATGCAGAGGAAGTATTACTGAGTGAAACGACCTATGATGTGTTGGGTAACGTTGTTGAACTGTCCACTACCAAAGATGGCACCGTTGATACCAAACTAACAACGCAAACGTTTTACGATGTATTGGGCCGCGTCACGGCAATAGTAGAGCCGGGAATGATTTCGTCCACTCAGGACTCGTCAGAACAATTAGTGATTACACATATCGATAAAGGTAAAGGCTCGGCAGAGCTAAGATGGCGTAGCCCCCAATTGGCAGGTATTGATGCCGGTAACGTGGAGTTTCAGTACCGTGTTGTTGGAGAATCGATTTGGAGTAAGTCAATTGCCACAGTTAATGCAGTAACCACATCGGTAGCAGTTGGTGGATTGGATACTAATCGTTATGAATATCGAGTGAATTATTTCCGAATGGGTGATGAAGAGCGTTACGGCGTTTCTCGTGGTGAAATTGACATTATTACCGGAAACATGAATTCACCGGATAATACGACAAGTTGGGTAGAGCAAAGCGATGGCCACGTTGAAATACACGTAGTGACCCCTGTTACAGGAGAGAACTTACGGTTAACAATAAATGGCAGTGAAGTGCCTGATATTCTTCTTGACAGTACGGGTTCATATCACATCTATACCGTAACCAGCGCTGCAGCAGATATGCTAGCGCGTGGCGGGTATCAGTTTGTAGTAGAAGACATCACAACCAATGAAGTGTTAACGCAAGGTAATTATCAAATCACTCAGGCGAATGACGTAACTCAAGCATCGTTCTCCTTGTTGAATTCGAACTACAGTGTTGATAGCGATGTTAAAAGCCAAATGTGGTATGACCATAAAAAAGATAAATGGCGTCACAATAATTCATTTTCTGTCGATTGGTCGTCCACTCAGCAACTGGGTGGCGGCGATGTAAGCTGGAGCATTACGATTGAAACCAGTAATGCTCATGGGGATAGACACACTAAAACCATTACGTCAGAGCAGGTGAATGTCGGAGGTGGTTTTGGTTGGGTAGTGCCTGGAGGTATTACCGGTACGGTGTCAGCACCGGGGCATGGCAATGGCCGGGTAACGTATACTCAGAAGGGCTTAAGCTTTACCAATACGCATGATAAAACCTCTAAAGGCCGTAGTGCAAAAATTGAAGGCGTAATTGGTGTTACCGTATGGAAGCAGGTCGGAAATACTAAGCTTAAAGTCATTGATACTCAACGTGAGAACGCTAATTCGTCTGGCAGCGGTGATGCGAGTGTGAATCGTATTGAATTACTTAACGTTAATCTACCAGAGAATCCTCAATCACTAACGTTACGTTATCGCGTGCCTCAATCCGCATTAGAAGATTCAATAGAAACTCAAGATGGCGTGATTATTAACCGTTATCAGCCATTATGGAAAGAGGTTGAAGTAGAGCGTGTAGCTGACGGCCTATATTGGGGTGGGCGTGATGGAATCCCTGCAGGCATTTATCAGTTCCAGTTGTTTGATGGAGCCAACAACGTCACGAGTGATGCGGTGGGAAGCGCACTTACGTTAATTCCCAGTGAGTTAGGTGAAGCAGCTGACTCCGCAATGATGACAATTGGCGATGGTGTGGATAGCCAATCACAAATTGACGCGGGTACCGGTCAAATCGTTTCACCATTAACGGCGTTTGCGTATGACGCGGTAGGAAACCGTCTTCAGGAAACCCGTTACAGTGGCGGTGCGAATCGGGAGATGCTCGCAAATGGAGATGTGGTCGGAAATACTGATGTTAATAAGGATCAAATAAGCCGCTGGCGCTATGATCAAGCCGGCAATATGACTCAGCACATTAATGGAGAACAAAATAATACCTTCTTTGCATATGACGAAGCAGGAAAGTTGCGCAAAGAGTGGCTAACCACCACCACAACCGATGAGTTTGGACAATTGCGTAGACAAGTTCAGGGGCAAGTGTTCCGCTACGATAATGTTGGTCAACAAACTCACGCGGTTGAATTACGTCCACAAATGGATGAGGAGTTTCGTCAGCTAAGTGGAGATAAACTTCTTGGCACCGCAGTGGATGAGCAACAGTTATCAGTCACTGAAATGCGTTATAACAGCTTTGGTGAAATGATTGCGAAAGGTCATGTCAATAGCGCCTACCTTGGGAATGATGCGGAAGCTCCCGTAACTGAAGCCTCCTTGCAGGAGTACTTCCAATACAACAACCTTGGCCAGTTAATTCAAACTAACCAAGATACGGGTGTTGATCGGGCTTATTATTATGATCGACTGGGCAATATGGTCCAAGAAATATCCGATAGCGGCATGTTATATCAAGACGGTGCAGCCACGGATACCGATATTGGTGGGTTATCCTACGCGCAGACATTCGCGACAGCGGACAATCTATTGCGTAAGACACGCTACGAATACGACTCTATGGGCCGTACCACTCATGTTGCATACCCCGCGTTTATTTCTGGGGACCCATTGACGCCGGTAACCTTTAACCCGACAACCGACCAGACCTATGATCGCTGGGGCAACGTGTTAACCTCTACGGATGCCGCAGAAAATACAACGCTCTACCATTATAACGATCAAAATAAAGTGATCTACGAACAAAAATTGGTTGGAGATACTATTGCTGGTTGGCAGCAGGTTGGTGATGAAACCGATAACAAACTGCAAAAACTCGATGCATTAACCATAGATACTCACTACTACCTTGATCGACAAGGCAGAACCATCGGTACCGTTGACGCGAACAATCACCGTAAGGCTACGGGCTTTAACAACAAAGGGCTAGCAGCGAAGCAAGTCGCAGCAGATGGTGGCGTTTTGCATAACGGTTATGATGCGTTAGGCCAGCGAAGAGAAGCAACCAATGCGTTAGGCCATAGTCATTATTATCGTTATGACCAAGCAGGCCAAATGACCAATCACTATACCGCGAGCGGTGGTGAAACGGCTTACGCCTATGATGAGGCTGGCAATCAGGTCGAAATGAAGCAGCTGATTTTAAGCATTGATAATGGCGAGACAAACACATGGCAGACAACGAAAAATACCTTTGATGGATTGGGTAATGTTGTTCGAACGGTTGTGGGTGATGCTGAGGCCGGGATAGGTGAGGTTAGCAAAACCAAATTCTATTTTGACGAGCAGGGTAATAAAGCAGGGAGCTGGTTGCTGGGTGGTGGTTATTCTCGTACCACCAATGACTACTTTGGTCGAAAGAAAGAGATGGTTGATTTGGGTGGTATCACTACCTATTTTGATTACGATCAAGCAGGGCAGTTACGTCACCAGTACCAAACGGATGATCGTTTCTTTGTGGGTGCTAATAATGTGTATAAGTACGAGGTAGAGAAACAAGATATACGATTTGACTATTTGATCAATGGTCAAATGAAAACACGTAATGATATTGGTACTAATTTAGAGACTAGCTTTGAATATGATGTACTGGGGCGTCAAACCAACGAGACCTTTACAGGCAAGATATATGAGTTAGGGGCATACGAAGATACAGTGACGCGGTTCGGGATGGCGTGGGTCGCAAATGAGGTTGGAAAATATGAGTATGCCAAAACGAGTTATACTTTTACAGAAACGAACTATCGTGATGTTAAAAATGACGCCATTGGTAACACGCGAACTTACTATGATGATTTAGGTCGAGTTACTAATGTCGTTTCAACAAGTGCCGGAATGGATCAATACGGTATTAACGTTCAGTACGAATACGATGCAATGGGTAACCGTATCCGAGTTTATGAAGCAGGCAAAGAAGATGATGCTGATACGGCTCTTTGGTATAGCTATGACAAAATGGATCGACTGCGTGTAGCGAAAGGAAGTGCTGTTGATGACGGTGAAGGTGTTTATACATTAGGTAAAAATACTAGCCAGGACGATAGCTCAATCATTACCTATGACTTAGCGGGCAATCGAATAACAGCAGAGCGTAATAACAGTACTGAGTTCTATCAATACGATGCGGATAATCGCCACGTCGCAACACAAGCAGGGGATGCAGGAACCGGTGCAAACCAGCAATTTGTGAACCAAAAATATTATGATCGTATGGGCCGAGCCGTTTATCAGCTGAACTATTATTACAACCCAAATGACGCTGAGCCAGAACAAGGGTCAGCAAGGGAGTTGATGGCCTATGAATATTACAGCAACGGAAAAATGGCCACTCAAGCCAGCCACGATCCAAACGGCCTTGAGGGTAGTCTTTGGGAGCATGTTTCAGCTAAAGGGGAAATAGAAGGCCTATCAAATGCCAAGTACACCGTAGAAATGAAATACACCCACTTTGGTGAGTTGCAACAGCAGGTAACCAATTCGGGTGGTAACACCGATACAATCAATCATTATTACGGAGCTTTTGATAGCCATAAGTTGATTCGTAAAGAAGCCAGTCGATCAGCTGCGGGGTACCTGCCAGGAACATTAAGCCAGTACTACGACGCCAACGGCAATGTGGTGAATATCCGAGATCATAAAGAAAATAAAAATGATCGAGACTTATTCCTGAATGGGCAGGGACAAATTGTACGTAAACGTTACTCACACACGGGAAATGAAGCAGACCTTGGGAAAATCCAATATTACTATTACAGCAACGGTAAAGGCGTAGCGACTAAAGGAGAAGAAGCCCCGACGGACTTGGACTACAACTTCACCCCAATCAATGAAAGTTACCCATCGCCAACCCCTGGGACGTACGTTGTTCAGCAGGACGGTGAAACACTGAATAATGTTGCCTTAATGATGTGGGGCGACGCATCACTATGGTACCTGATAGCGGATGCCAATGGTTTTGGTGCGGCGGCATCACTTACCGCGGGTCAGACGCTGATTATCCCTAATCAGGTCACCAATATACATAACACTAGCGAAACGTTTAAACCGTATAGCGCGACTGAAATAATTGGTGATACGACACCTACAATGCCGTTAGCACCGCCACCGAAAGAAAGTGGTGGTGGTTGTGGTGTGGCGCAAATATTGGTCATTATTGTGGTGATTGTGGCAAGTATATTTACGGCTGGGGCAGCGTTGGCTGGCCTAGGAGCTCTGGGAGTAACAACTGGAGTCACCGTTGGGGCGGGTGCCTCAGGGCTGTTCGCTGCGGGACTAGCGGTCGGCTCAGCGTCGTTAGGCTCAGCGATTGTTGCTGGTTTTGTTGCTGGAGCTGTAGGCAGTATCGTGGGCCAACTAACTGGTATGGCCTTGGGTATCCAGGATGAATTCTCCTGGGGTGATGTTGGGGTTGGTGCTGTTACTGGGGCTTTTACAGCGGGGTTAAGTACTTCACAAGCATTGGCTGGAGTGGCTGCGGGAACCAAGGAAACATTGTCAGCTTCTCAAATTGCAATGAACTCAGCGAAGTATCTAGTTCGTTCGGCTGCTACCTATGCTGTTGATTACGCGGCAAATAAAGCCGCTGGGAACGAGGTGTCATTTAGCTGGGGTAACGTTGCTGCTAGCGCTGTAGCGGCTTCTATAGTTAAGAATGGCATTGGGAACTCGACGACTTCGGGAGTTGGAGGTCTTATTCAGTCTACGGCAGTAGGAACAGCTCAAGGGCTTCTTACTCGTGAGATTAAGAGAACTCTGGGTATAGGTGGCAAACAGTCAGGTGAAATGATACTGGCAAATGCTTTTGGGCAGGCTATTGGAAATTCGATTGTGGGTCCTGGCTTGTCGGATGGAAAGAATAGAGATGGAATATTTGGTGCTGAGAAGTCTAGTGGCTTATTAGGGCATATATTTGATGGTAGAGGTGCTGTACAATCACAAGAAAATATTGTGGCTAGTACGCCGGTTGTGCCTGGTAAAAATAGTACAAACAGTAACTCGCCAGCACATACCGGCTTCCAAAAAAGCACTTCACCATTGTCTGGATTTAATGAGCGCATGCAATCAATGGAAGATTTCGGTCGTTCTATGGAAGGCGTGTTTGGTTCAAGTGACCTAGATTACACCTATAAGTTTGGAGGTACGTTAGACGAGACTATTGCTCGTACTCGATTTGATTTTGAGTATAAGTCCTCTAGATCAGAAAATAGAAAGTCGGATAAATGGCAAAAGGCTGGCGACCAATCAAGGGCTCTTCCATCTGAGAACGACGGATCTTCTTTTGGTGTGCTTAGGTCTGACGTTAACGAAGTTGATTTATATGGGCTAGGATATGAGGGGGGAAATCCGAAAGACGGGCCTACTGGTGTAGGTGATTTCGGTGCAATATATGGAAGTGCATCAATTATAAATGAAGTATTGGCACGAGACAAAATAGTGAAAGTGCTCTCCAAAACAACTGGAATAGCAGCTCGTTATGCAGATAAAATTTCTGTAGCATCGAAATTCACTTTAAATGGTTTTGATGGTCTTGCTGCAGTAGATAAGACGATGAAAACACCAGGTACACAAACTTCAAAAATAGTTGGAAGTGCACAGCCACAATTGAGCGCGTTGAAAACTGCTGGTAATATTGTTAACGGGGTTTATGTAGTGTCGACGGCAGGTAAAGAGCTATTGGATTCTCAAGAACAGGGTTTGAGCGCAAGAGAAACTGAGTTAAATGTTGCGACTCGCGTTGTAGGGAGTGGGAGTGAAATAGCTATTGGGCATGCAGCAGCTCATACCGTTGGGTTGGGAGCCGCTGTATTTACTGCTCCTTTGGGAGGTGGCGTTGCTTCATGGATAACTGGTCCGGTTGGGTATGGAGTGGGTTATGCCGCAACAACGATAGCGTACCAATTTGCCGATGTATTTAGTTATAATGGAGATAATGTGACTCTAGGGACACTGGTGAATAATATGACTACTGATGGTTACAGAGAGTTGACGACATTATTCCCTGAGGCGAAAACTCCAACGACACGGGGGCAAATGGGGAGAAATAGATGATGGTTACTTTGTTGTTAATTAAAGGGGGTGTTTTAATTCATGTCTAAGGGGACTGATTATGTTCAGCAGGCTCGCTTACTTGGAGAACAGGTTAATCGAGCTGTAGGCCAGGAGCTAGGATACAGCAGTCTTGTCTTTAAATTAATGGGGTTGTCGAAGTTTGGCTATATTCCTAGCACTGGATCAAAAGAACGATTTAATACAGCGAGAACACATATATTTGGGGGAGTAATGTCTCTACCCCTGTTCTGCTTATTATTAAAAGGTTCCCCGGAAACTATGGAAATAGTCGTTTTTTTAATCACGTGTTTTTTGTGCGTATATGCTTTTTTTGAAAAAAGAAGGCTTTTACAAGGCGCGCGACAAGTTCAATTAGTAAGGCGCCCTTTAGGTGTGCAGATCATAAAGATATCAGAAGTTCTTCCTGTTAACTATCTAATTGGTCAGCTCTTCATAGGGTTGGTATTTTTGGTGATGTTGAGTTGGATGGTTGTAATCTTTCTTAATAAGGGAGTGTTCTTGCTGGCTTTTGTATTTTGTCTGTTAGTTGTGTGCGTGTTAGGTATGGTATCTAAATACTTAGTTGCGCTCGTTTTGAGAGCAATAAAGTAGCCTTGATAAAGAGTGACTTGAAGTACAAATCAGCCTCATAATAAAGCCTTATTGGAGAAATCTAATGAGGCTTTATAGTACAAACGGCAACTCCTACCCTCAAATGGGGCCAAATGACGGGCCGCAAATATCTCCTGAATTGTTAGCGCAGCGTAATCGAGAATCTGCAGAGCAAAGGCAGTGGTCGCAAAACCAATCAGCGAAATTAGGTGCTGCAATTACGCAAGGCGATGAAGCGCTGAATTATCTACATTCTGGCCAGTCTAGTAGTGATGCATATTACGATGTGATGAGCGATCAAATCTTAGGGAAGCGCCAGGCCCAATGGGATCAAGCCATGTCTGATGCAGGCGATAGGTTAGCGCAGCGAAAAGCATTTGATACGCTTGTTAATGAAGGTGGCCTTCCTCTGTATATAAGCCCCGATCTTCCGATTAGAGGTGCTTCCGATATACCAGTTGCTCCAGGTAGTTCTGCATTTTTAGAGGTGAATGGAGGTGCTATAAACAACTAGGACAGTCACTGTGTATTGGAATAGCTAGGACTAAATAGCTAGGACAGTCACTTTATATTCCAGTATTTCCCGATATCGGAATATTGGGTGACTGTCCTTCTTCATTCTTCTTATATCGGAATATACTGTGGCTGTCCTTCTTCATTCCTCTTTTTACTTTTTTCTAATCTCCCCTTAATCAAAACTATTGACAATCTTGTTGGTAAGCTCTTAAACTCCTTGTGCTGTATGTAATTACAGTTGATGGTTTTTGAGAGGTTAAGGATGACCCGAGCAAGAAAAGATATAGTGAGTGTAGAGGCGACGCCTTATTACCATTGTGTTTCCCGCTGCGTCCGTCGTGCGTTCTTGTGTGGCAAGGACAATTGGTCTGGGAGATGTTATGAACATCGCCGGGAGTGGGTGGTGGAGCGCCTAAAGCTTCTTTC
>MAAC01012087.1_pt1 | contig 60814 bp, 65 predicted proteins | sample 1115981 | NCBI WGS metagenome assembly MAAC01 (sample SAMN04961126, study PRJNA320927) | seawater metagenome | isolation source: sample BD02T64 sea water enriched with oil for 64 days | place: USA:Gulf of Mexico | collected 2013-07-27 | reverse complement strand
TGATTTTCATGGCTCTTGTGATTAGTTGTTTTTGGCGAAGTAATTTGATCACAATTTGCCATGAAGGTCGATCCCCTAACTCAAATTTTTATACTCATTTTCGAGGGGATTCGTCAGTAACGGGTATATATCGTATAACAATCAGCAAAAGAGAATAACATAGCTATCAATAACGCGACTCATCGTCCCCGGCTTACTGACCATGTTTCAAAAAGTGCCGCGCTGATCACTAATATCCCGCCAATAATTGTCCACATATTTACCCGTTCACTTAATAAAACAAATGCTAACACGCTACCATATAAGGGCTGTAAACAAGAAATAAGCCCCGCAGTTGTTGCAGACAAATGACGTAGAGATGAAGCAAATAAAGCATGCGGCATTGCCGTAAAAATAACACCAACTAAGATAATAAGCAGCCAATCATTATGTGTGACATCCATCGGTGGTACTTCAACAAATAAACATAACAATAAAAACGCCACTAATGTTTGATACAACATAGTATGCGGCCCAGAATAGTGACTAAAATAGTTTTTATGAAGGATATTTCTTAATGCGAAAAAAAATGCGGAAAAAATCCCCGTAGCAATGCCTAATGTAACTTGATTACCTAAACTAACTTCCGGTATTAATAGGAAAATCCCAAACATTACAACAAATGCAATAAAGATGTCTTTTGGTTTTGGTTTACTGCTTTTCTTATTCTTACTAAGAAAACGGTTTAGCAATGGCTCTAAAAAAACAGTAATCACGGGGTAAGTAAAAAAAGCAATAATGCCAATAGTGACACCTGCCATTTGCATACCCGCAAAATAAGTAACCCAATGAATCCCTACTACTATGCCAAGTAGTAAAGCAATTCCATAGTCTTTAGTGCTAGCCAGCTTTACCTTTTGTTTTTGCAATGTTAGTAAAATAAATAAAACAATCGCAGCGATTGCAGTACGATAAACGGTAATATCGAGTGCCGGTAAACCGATGAGTTTAGAAAATAGCGCAGTGCCACCAAAAATCAATACGGCGCTATGTAAATACAGAAGACTTTGTTGTTTGGTATTCATAGATAAATTCGATATTAATGAAAAAGATAAAGTTGAATATTAGCAGCTAGTCAATATCATTTAAGGGCCAAGAAACGATATAATCTTCAAAATCTTCAAGGTCAACATCATCATCTTTAACAATTTTTCCACGTATTGACATTCCAGCTTTATGCATAGCTGACTTTTTACCTTTATGCAGTAACGGGTGCCAAGATGGCATGCCTCTACCTTCCTGCAAACGTCGATACGTACAACTTGGTGGCATGAAAAATACATCAGCTAAATTATCTTGCGTTAATCTAACACAATCAGGCACTAGCGTAGTTCGTTTGTCGTATTGGCTACATTGACATGTCTTTTCATTCAGAAGATAACAAGCAATACTTGAATAATGTACTTGTTCACCTGCTTTCAAATGATCCGTTGGCTGTAGTTCAGTCTGCTCATCAGTATCTTCATCATCAATAAATTTATTTAAGCAGCATTTAGCGCAACCATCACATAATGATTCCCACTCTTTACGAGACATTTCAGCTAGCGTTTTATTTTGCCAAAAAGGCAAAAAATTAGTATCGTTTTTACTCATGTTTTTTCAAGCTTTTCTTCAAGTTTATTAATTAGTGAATAGGAGGGAATTTAATACGATCAGATAAATGGCCAACGGAGCTAACAAAATAATAAGATAAATTCCAATGCATTAGACTTTTGTAATTATCGTATGCTAAATAAGCTCGACCTCTTTCATCATCTGGAAAAACCAATGCAGCTTTAATAGCAACATTAGGTAAATTAGTACCGTCGGCACGACGAATACCAAGCGCCTGCCACTGAGCTAATGTTTTTTCAGTTTTACTCCACGCTTTTAACCAATTTTTACGACTACCGGTATTTTTTGGAATAGCTAAAGTAATATCAAAATTTGGTGGTAACTTAACCTGGCGGCCCCACGTCAATTCATCATTCCACCCTTCTTTTTGTAAATAATTTGCCATTGAAGCAAAAATATCTACTTGGTTCTGCCAGATATCTTTTTTACCATCACCATCACCATCAACCGCATAAGCTAAGAATGACGTTGGCATAAACTGGTTTTGTCCCATAGCGCCAGCCCAAGAACCTTTCATATCGGCACTATCAATATGCCCTTGCTTTAGTATAGTTAATGCTGCCCATAGCTGTTTTTTAAAAAACGTTTCTCTACGTCCTTCATAAGCTAAAGTTGATAAAGCTGAAACAACATTATAGCCACCAGTGAATTTACCGAAATTAGTTTCTAATCCCCACAAGGCCACAATAAAGCGTGGTTGTACCCCGTATTTATTACCTATTTCAGACAATATTTCTTGGTGCTGTTTAAATAATACACGGGCTTTTTTCACTTTCCAGTTGGGGATACGTTTAGGTAAATAAGTGTCTAATGTCTCAACTTTTTCTGGTTGTTTACGATCTGCAGATACCGCCCGTTTATGAAATTTAACTTTTGCAAAGCTATTATCAATTAGGCTCTGTGTAAATCCATGTGTTATTGCCTCAGCTTTTAACTCAACAACATACTGTTCAAAACCACTTTGGCTTAGTTCTTTAGCGTTTAACTTGTTTGTAAAAACGAGTGAAGCACTTAATGTTAGTAAGCCAAATAAAAGCGTATGTACTTTTAACATAAAACGACTCTCCTTAATCTTGGTTTTCCATTTGGGCTTTATGTTCTTTTAATAGATCTTCCGGTGGCGGTGGTAATTGCAGATAGTACCCTTGATCATTTAAGCTTGCTTTCACTTTATCTAAATTGGCAAATGCGAGCTTTTCTTTAGTAGCAAGATTGGTTAATGTAACCAAAATTGGCGTACCAAATGTTGTCATTAGCGGTTCAGGTACCGAAGTAAAGTCATCACGGGTTTTAATAAAAAGGTACATTTGCGCTTTTTTAGCACTTTTATAGATGGCACATAGCATAATAGAGACCTATGGAGTTGTTTGAAATTTAGCGAACTCAAAAATAAGCACCTAATATATCACGCACATGCAATATTATGCGATACAATGACACAATAATTTACATTAATATTTTTGAACTTAATTTAATTAGGAAACAAATGAAAGCTCCTTTATACAATGAAATTCTCGACATCTGTCAAAACATCGCTAATGCATCTGCGAAAAATGATGATGATGCGAGAATCAGTGCTTGTAACGACTTGCAAAAACTTTGTGCAACCAATCAAAACTCTCCAAAAGATCATCCACTACAATGGGAAGCTCTAGCTGACTTTACTGAGGATGGCGATCAAGCAATGGACATTTATCATATAGCCTTAGTTATGGCTGAAAAGCTAAAACTTGATACTTTCATCACTTCTGTTTATTTAGCTATGGCGCAAAGACAACAAGAGTTTGAAGATAATACTAAAGCCCTAGAATATGCAAACATGGCAAGCACTACTGCACAGAACATCAGTAGTGAAGAATTAAAGCAGGAAGTTCAAGACTTTTTATCAACCCTAACGAACGGATAGTTAATGAAACTTAGCGTCAGGTTTTTCTCATTACTTTATATATCGCTACTGTGTGCAAGTGTCAGCGTTAGTACATCAGCAACACAAGCAAAAAAGCCTGAGCGGTGGTTTGAAATAGAAGTGATTTTATTTAAACAGCTAAGTGATAAAAAACTATTGAAAGAACAATTTCCTGACAGTATAAGTTCAGTAAACTTACCTCAATACAAAAAACATTTTGATTTATTGACACCTTACTTACAGCCCAATTTAACGGGTATAAAGCAATTTATTCCCTTGTGCAGCGAAAAGGATGCACAAAATGTTTTTTTTGAATCATTACAAAAGATTAACAATCCTTTTTCTAATGTTATAAAAGCCATTGAACATATTGACCGTTTCAACATGTCTGAATTTACAACTGAAACTAAAGCTATCACACAACAAAATCATAAAGTAGAAGGTGTAAATCCCAGTAATGTTGAATTTGATCGTGCAACGGTTGAAGAGACTGAGCTAAACACCTTTAAAGATATACTCAACAGTAATAAAGACTCACTATCCTTAGCCCTACAGAGTGGGTTTAACTTTGACCTTAAAAAAGATGCATTGGCAAGCCCACTTTTTTCCACGCAAAACATTTGTATTATTACTCGTAAAGATATTGAAGAGCTATTTACTGATGAGCAACTTACTAACTTTCAACTAGATGCTTTCGACGTTGAAGCGCTGCCAACTAAACTTAACGCCTCAGGTGCGCATATTAGTAATGCTCCTTATCTAATTGCCAACGAATCATTACAGTTAGCAGATATAAAGCAACGTTTACAGTGGAGCAAAGAGTTTAAACCCTTATTGCATTTTGGTTGGCGGCAAGTAGGTGTTACCCGAGATAAAGCCATACCACTAAAATTGTTTGCGGGAAAGCATCTCAATAGTCAATATCAACAAGCCTTGAATGACTATCAGTCTGCGCTTGACGACGCTATACTAGCAGAACAACTAACTTTCCAACACTTAAACAATGTTGAGCAACACGAAATTGATAGAGCAACGGTTCAAGTAGAGCAAGAAAAACTAAGTAAGAATAATTATACTGAAATAAAACAGCAACAATTAACACAACTATTTAATGATTTAAAAAGCATAGAGAGTGCTGATATTAACAGCCTAATTGGTGATATTGAACTACAAAAACTTGATGAACTGACTACTATTACTGAAGTCAGTATGAACGAATATAAGCAGATAAACCTAGGTAGTCCGCCTAAAGAGCCGCTACAGCCTTGGTTTTTAGATGGCTTCTTTAAGGTACACTTAGATCACTACCTATATATTACTGCGGATTTTAATGTACTTGGTCAAAGCCTAGTTAAAAGCACAAATAATGATTCTGACAAAGTAGATGTACGAGCTATAAACTTTAGTCAAAATAAACGAGTAATCACTGGAGAAATACACTATTTTGATCATCCTTATATTGGCATGATAGTACAAATAAGACGCTTTGACCCGAGTAAGCCGAAAGAAGATGCCGTAACTCAAGTTGTTAATTGACGCGAAATTAACAGTTAGTGTGCTAGCCAAGTAGCAGAAACCAATGTTTTATCTTGGCAAATAACTTTACCAACAAATAGACTTCCGCTAACTATTTTCCCAACCCCCTTAGGTGTACCTGTCATAACAATATCTCCATCTTCAAGGTCAATAAAGTCTTGAAGCTGAGTTAAAATATCATTCGGTTTCACCATCATTAATTCAACACCACCCGCTTGAGTTAAATTGCCATCAATTGATAATGATAAACTTAAACTTTTGTCTACTTCATTGATAAGCACAAATTCACTAAAAACAGCAGCGCCATTAAAAGCTTTAGCACGTTCCCATGGTAAGCCTTTTGCTTTCAATTCGGCTTGTAGCGTACGCTTTGTTAAATCTAACCCTACCGAAACAGCACTAAACCTACCTTGATGATAAAGAAAGCATAGCTCAGCTTCATAATGTAATGCTTCTTGGTGAAAGGACCGTAACTGCGTTGAAATAGCTGAATTAGGCTTTAAAAAAACCACCATTTCATCAGGTATTTCATTGCCTAGCTCAGCGATATGATCAACATAATTACGTCCGATACAGATAATCTTCGATGGAGTAATCTGTTTTTCATCAACAATAACAGCTTTCATTATGTACTCTATATAGGGTTAAGTTAAATGTAAAACATCTTTGATAAAAGGGATGGTTATTTTTCGTTGATCTCTTATTGATGCTTTATCAAGTATATCAAGAGAAGCAATCAAGTTACCCATTTCACGAGATAAACGATTAAGTAAAAAGTTGGCTGCTTCACTACTCAAGGTTAAGCCACGTTTAGAAGCACGGTGCTGTAATGAAGTAACTTTTTCTTCATCATCAAGCGGTTTAACCTGCTCTGTATATCCCCAACTTAAACGAGACACTAAATCAGGTAAACTAAGCCCTAATTGAGTCGCACTTTGATCGCCACTGATCAATAAACAATTATTTTGTTCTAACACTCGGTTGTACAAATCAAAAATGGCTTGTTGCCAAAGCTTGTTGCCAGCGATAAGTTGAATATCATCTAAACAGATTACATCAATTTGTTCTAAACCATCTAATACTTCCACTGAGAGTAAAAGTAACTCAGCACAAGATAAGCAAACAGAAGTTTTATCTAATTGTGCAGCATAAGCACTGCAGGCGTGCAATAAATGAGATTTGCCTACCCCTGTTAAACCAAACAAATAGAAACTGTTTGGTTGATTGGGCTTAGTAATTTGGCCTTGCTCAATAAATAATTTTAATTGACTGACCACCAGACGATTAGATTCACTCAAATAGCTACCAAATGTTTCGTCATCAGGTAATTGAACCGACAATGTTAATTGTGATGTGTATTTCATCAATTACCCCAATAAAAAATAGGCGCTGGTATTTTGCCTGCTTCTTTATCAAATGTTGTCGCGTTAAAACTAGCAAGTGGATCTATAAATTGTTTAAGCTGTTTATTAAGTTTTAATGAAGCAACTAGCGCATCCGAGGAACCTAGTAGTTGTAAATTAAAGCGTCTTGAAGCGCCTTGTGCCTTCAGTAAAGTAACTGAGTTAACTGCAGATAAATTAGTTAAAAAATTAAACACATCAACATAGGTGGCTAACGAATCAATATTGGCCACCTCAATAATAAAGTCATTGTAACTCGTTGTTGATAAAGCATAATATTGATAAATTAATTCCGTAATATCCGCTAACCCTTGCTGTAACAATTTTTGGCTTTCTTTACCTTGATACTGTTGACTAAACCTCTGCTGCCTTCCATCTAGGTTCCAACCTAGTAAACTCCAATCAAGTGTATAATTTTTTTCTTTCAATGTAGCTTGAGTACATAACAAACCACAATTATCCGGTTTAACATCAATACTCTCTTCCTCTTTGAAAGCTAGCAGGCTTGAGTTTGATATCCTCATAACCACGATAGCTTCTGCAACATACCTATTCGACGCTTTTCTAACTGGTTGTTCAAAACGTCCCCAAATGTCACTTAGCTTGATTTGACTAGTATCAGTTAAGTCCATCAACGGCATCATAATTGGTAGACCCCGTTGAGCAGAGAAGTCATTTACCTTAGCAGGAAGTTTAGAATCGGTTGAATTAGACACAATAGTGCGATTTAAGCCATCCTCATTTACTAACCACAGTAAAACTTGTGGACGTAAACGCCCCCATATAGCTAGGTTGGCTTGCTGAAATAATTGATTTATTTTATCCTCATTAAAGCTAGCCAATAAGAATAACTGTTTAGTTTGTGTTTTATTTTCTGCTGTTGGTTTTATCGTGTGGATAGTTTTTAGCTGATAGCGATATTGATTTAAATAAAGTCGGTAATCAATCAATGATTTTTTGATGATTTTATTATCTAATACATTTTTGTTACCACCTACTTTTACCATTACCGCTGCTAACGCTTCTTTTAAAGCAATGACTCTATCCGCGTTATTTCGGGAAGTTATTGTTACACTTGCTTCATACAAGTCCTTAACTTCTACCGCTTCTATGACTGAATAGGGTAAAAAACTAGCAATAACAAGAAGTAAAAAAATTGATGTTTTGAACATAGTGAATTATTAAGGTAAAACTTTATCGATAATCTTACCACAATCACGCCATTTTATACTGCCAAATAAAAAATTTTATCGATTTGATATAAAGATTTTGAGTATGTGCTCTGGCACTGGTAGAATACGCATCTTTTAAATCTAACTAAGCTTAAAATATGAGCTTATTTAGGTCTTATTTTATCGGTAATTTTTTGAGGTTTCCCGTGAGCGAACAAAAACAGTCTTTGAGCTATAAAGATGCTGGTGTTGATATTGATGCTGGTAATGCCCTTGTTGAAAACATTAAAGGTGCAGTAAAGCGCACAACTCGCCCTGAAGTTATGGGCGGTTTAGGTGGTTTTGGTAGTGTGTGTCAATTACCAACAGGCTATAAAGAGCCCGTTTTAGTTGCGGGTACTGACGGCGTGGGAACCAAATTACGCTTAGCTATCGATTTAGGTAAACACGACACAGTAGGTATCGATTTAGTAGCGATGTGTGTTAACGATCTTATCGTGCAAGGTGCTGAGCCACTTTTCTTTTTAGATTACTATGCTACAGCAAAACTTGATGTTGCTGTAGCTTCATCAGTTGTTGAAGGTATTGCTGAAGGTTGTATTCAATCAGGTTGCGCGCTTGTTGGTGGTGAAACCGCTGAAATGCCAGGTATGTACCACAAAGGCGATTACGATATTGCTGGTTTTTGTGTGGGTGTAGCTGAAAAGTCTCGCTTAATTGATGGTACTAATGTTGCTGCAGGCGATCAGTTAATTGCGTTAGGGGCTTCAGGCCCTCACTCAAATGGCTTCTCTTTAATTCGTAAAGTATTAGAAGTGAATAACACTGATACTAATGAATTGCTTGATGGTAAAAAAATTGCCGACCATTTACTTGAACCAACAAAGATTTATGTAAAATCTGTACTTGAGTTATTAAAAAATGTTGATGTGCACGCACTCTCTCATATCACCGGTGGTGGTTTCTGGGAAAATATCCCACGTGTATTACCTGAAACAGCACAAGCGGTAATTAAAGGTGAAAGTTGGGAATGGCCGAGCATCTTTAATTGGTTACAAGAGAAAGGTAACATTACAGAACATGAAATGTACCGTACATTTAATTGCGGTGTCGGTATGGTTATAGTCGTTCCAGCAGATAAAGTAGAACAAAGTATTGAGCTACTTACTGCTCACGGTGAAAAAGCTTGGCACATTGGTGCTATCAGTGATAAAGCCGATGGCGAAGAGCAAGTTATTTTTTCATAAAAATTAGTGAAATTTCAGTAAAGGGGCTTGTATAGCCCCTTTTTCCTAGAAGGAACAAAAAATGTCTAGCCGAATCGTTGTATTAATATCAGGCAGTGGCACTAATTTACAAGCTATTATTGATGCCAGCAAAGTAGCTAATTTCCCAGGCTCTATCGTTGGTGTTGTCTCTAATAAAAGTGATGCTTATGGGTTAACACGCGCTGAAAATGAAAAGATTGCCACCGTAGCTTTATCCCATAAAGACTTTGAAAGTCGTGAAAGTTATGATCAAGCATTAATTACTAAAATTGACCAGTTATCACCTGATGTTATCGTCCTAGCAGGCTTTATGCGTATATTGTCTCCGGCTTTTGTACAGTATTACCAAGGTAAGCTACTCAATATCCATCCATCATTACTTCCAAAATATCAAGGTCTTAATACACATCAACGTGCAATTGATGCTGGCGATAAAGAACATGGCGTAAGCGTCCATTTTGTTACCGAAGAGCTTGATGGTGGTCCGGTAATTTTACAAGCAAAAGTACCCGTATTTGAAGGTGACTCTAGCGATGACTTGGCTGCACGAGTGCATGAACAAGAACACAGAATTTACCCTCTAGTGGTAAAATGGCTATGTGAAAAACGCCTTAGCATGACAACAGAAAGTCAAAATGAATACGCCATTTTAGACGGTTGTACATTACCTGCTTGCGGTTATGCGAACGACGAATAAACTGTTAGTATAAAGGTAAGTCACTTTCTTACCTTTATACTGGATTATTTGTGTTAACTATATTTCCCTTACCCTTATTACTTATATTTTTATCACTCACTTGCTTTCCTAGCTACGCTACAATCAATCAACAAATTGAAAGCCAACAAACACTCTCTGAATTTTCTGCACAATATACCGTATTACATAAATCAGATCCTGTTGGCAGCGCCACGAGACAATTAACTTACCAAGCCGATGGCAGCATAAATTATCATTATAAAACGAATGTTGAATGGCTAATTTTTTCTCAAACTCGCAGTGAAACTTCAATACTCACGATAGATAAAAACAAAGTAATACCACAGCATTATATTTATACTAGAGAAGGCACTGGCAGAGATAAGCGCTATGAATGGCGATATAATTCAACAACAGGGAAAGCACAAGATATTGAACGAAAAAGAGAACACCAAGTCGATTTCTCGAATAATCTGCAAGATAAACTTAGTTACCATCTGCAGCATCGTTTAAATTTAATGATTGATGCTAAAAAAACACGTTATACCTATCCCGTGATCAACACCTCAGGCTCAATTAAAGATTATGTTTATGAATATGATGGTGAAGAGGAGTTAATTTTACCTTATGGTTTAATTAAAACAATTCGCTTTAAACGAGAAGTGACAGAAAAGGAACGAGTCACTTATGCTTGGTTCGCCCCTGAACTTGATTATTTATTAGTAAAACTTTATCAGATAAAAGCAGGAACAGAACAATTTGAAGCTCAATTATCGAATCTAAAAGTCGAATGATAATCCGTTTAAAATTTCAAGCTAACATGAGAAGGTAAGATCATAATAGTTTTGTGATCTTACTGTACCGAAACTAACTTTCTATACCACAAGCGATGGACTCTCCTAAACAAAATAAATGCCAATGACCCGCATCCATTTTGTGCCATGTTTCATCGTCAGTTAATGGTTTAGTGGCGATAACTGTCACTATATCTTTATCTGTTGTCTCTTTATTAAAGTCTACAGCCACCTCGGCATCAATCAGGCTAGCTTTACCAAAAGGGGCACGTCTAGTGAGCCAGTGTAAATTATTTGAGCAATAAGCAAATAAATACTCACCATCGGTAATAATAAAATTTGCAACGCCAAGCTCATCAATTTTCCATGTCAGTGTAGCAATAAACTTAAATAGAACTTCAGCCGGTGGTTGCTGTGCGCCAAATTTATAATGCAGTTGATCTAAAATCCAACAAAAAGCATGTTCGCTATCTGTGGTTCCTATCGGTAAATGCAATTTAATTGGTAGATTTTCGGCAAAGGCTTTTAATTGTCCATTATGGGCATAAGTCCAATTCTTACCCCACATTTGTCGAATAAAGGGGTGAGTGTTTTCTAAACAAACGCCTCCTGAATTAGCTTGGCGAATATGACAAACAACCGCTTCACTTTTCATTGGATATTTCGTAACTAACTCAGCAATAGGCGAATGAGCACTCGGTTTGGGATCTTTAAAACTTCGACACCCCTTACCTTCATAAAAGGTTACACCCCAACCATCTTTATGAGGGCCAGTATTCCCTCCTCTTTGCATCAAACCACTAAAACTAAAACAGATATCTGTTGGTACATTAGCTGACATTGCTAAAAGTTCACACATAACAAAACCTTAAATAAAACTGCAACTGATAATAAAATAGTCCTAACTTATGCTTGGCTATCCCATTAATTTAATCTATAACTAGATTATACAGTTAAAACAGTGTTTAAATTCAACTAGTTTCTCTTGTTGATGTTTTATTCATTAATAATACCAAATGAAATAATGAATGAGTCAATTCAGAGCTATGTCAGGGAAGTTAGAATAAGCAAAATTTGTGCGTATATAGTCGTTCTATATCAAACAAATTTGTGAGATTATCACTTTCCTGACAAGCTCCCAAGGGCGAGTTTAAAAGGTTTATATGCGGCGTTAATGATTTTGACAAGGGAATAACCATTCTCTTCAATCAATGTCTTGCCTCTAAACCTTTTAACTCTCGCTGAATGATCTATTCATTACTTCAATTGGTATAAAAGGATAATTTGTGGATATTTCTCTCTGGCTCATTGCTGCATTTTCGTTAACTTGGTTTATGAGCTATGTGAGAACATCGCTATCAACCTTTACCTTTGCATTCATGGCGCTATTAGCTATTGGTACCTTTTTCAATACTATCGGCTTCGTTTCTTGGTTATTATTTGCTGTCATTGCCCTACCCTTAAATATTGACATTATTCGTCTACAATTTATCAGTATGCCATTGTTAAGCTTATTTAAAAAAATAATGCCGCAAATGTCAGAAACAGAGCAGCAAGCTATAGATGCAGGAACGACATGGTTTGACGCAGAGTTATTTAGGGGTAATCCAGACTGGACAAAGTTACATAACTATCCGCAACCTCGACTCAGTGCACAAGAAAAGGCCTTCTTAGACGGACCCGTTGAGCAAGTTTGCGGCATGGTAAATGATTGGCATACTACCCACGAAATTGCAGATCTATCGCCAGAGGTTTGGCAATTTCTAAAAGATAAGCAATTTTTCGCGATGATCATCAAAAAGAAATATGGCGGATTAGAGTTTTCAGCGTTTGCTCAATCAAGGGTTTTACAAAAGCTTACCGGTGTTAGTTCTGTATTAGCGAGTACCGTTGGTGTCCCAAACTCATTGGGCCCAGGTGAATTATTACAAGAATACGGCACTAAAGCGCAGCAAGATTATTACTTGCCTCGTCTTGCTAAAGGACAAGAAATCCCCTGTTTTGCGCTAACGAGTCCGGAGGCTGGTTCAGATGCGGGCGCAATTCCTGATACTGGCATTATTTGCCGACAAGAATTTGAAGGTAAAGAAGTCTTGGGTATGCGGCTAAATTGGGATAAACGTTATATTACGCTTGCGCCTATCGCAACCGTGCTTGGTTTAGCGTTTAAATTGGAAGATCCTGATAATTTACTTGGTGATAAAAAATACTTAGGTATAACCTGTGCGCTTATTCCAACTGATATAGAAGGGATTACTATAGGTCGACGACATTTCCCATTAAATATCCCTTTTCAAAATGGCCCTACACAAGGTAAAAATGTGTTTGTACCTCTTGATTATATTATTGGTGGTAGTGACATGGCTGGGCAAGGTTGGCGCATGTTAGTTGAATGTTTATCCGTTGGTCGTGCGATTACATTACCTTCAAACAGTACAGGCGGCGTTAAAAGTGTCGCATTAGCAACAGGTGCCTATAGCCGCATACGTCAGCAATTTAAACTACCGATAGGTAAAATGGAAGGTATTGAAGAAGCTTTAGCTCGCATTGGCGGTAATGCTTATTTAATGGATGCAGTAACAATAATGTCCACAGGCGCAATTGATCTTGGTGAAAAACCCTCAGTGATTTCAGCAATTGCTAAGTATCATCTAACCGAAAAAATGCGTTGCTCAATGATTGATGCCATGGACATTCATGGTGGAAAGGGTATTTGCATGGGACCAAGTAATTACCTTGCCCGAGGTTATCAAGGCGCTCCAATCGCTATTACCGTAGAAGGTGCCAATATTCTAACGCGCAGCTTAATTATTTATGGTCAAGGCGCGATTCGCTGTCACCCCTATGTCCTAGCAGAACTAAAAGCAGCAAATAACATTGATGATGAACAAGCATTAAATGATTTTGACCATGCGCTATTTGGTCATATTGGTTTTAGTCTCAGTAATATTAGTCGTAGTTTGTTCTGTTCATTTACCGGCTCACGCTTTCCATCTAGCCCTTTTAATGATGAAACTAAACGTTATTATCAACTGTTAACACGCTTTAGTGCTAATTTAGCCATGCTTAGTGATATTGCTATGTTAGCATTAGGTGCTGATTTAAAAAGAAAAGAGCGAATTTCAGCACGACTAGGTGATGTATTGAGCCATTTATATCTAGCGAGCTCTTGCTTAAAGCGATTTAATGATGAAGGCAGAAAACCAGACGATTTACCTTTATTACAATGGGCTGTTGAAGATTCATTATTTAATATCCAAAAAGCTATTGATGCACTACTAAATAACTTCCCAAATAAATGGCTTGCTCGTGGTTTACGGCTGATTATCTTTCCCTTTGGTACCTGGTTAACCAAACCGAGTGATACCTTAGATCATCAAATTGCTACCTTATTACAAACACCCAGTGATGTAAGAACACGACTGGGTAAAGATCAATATTTAACACGTGACGGCGTCAATGTTTTTGGTATCTTGGAGCAAACATTAGAAGATATCATAGCCTCTGAGCCTATTTTCGATAAAATATGTATTGCATTGGATAAGAAATTACCCTTTTACCATCTAGATAAAGTAGCCAAACTTGGTTTAGCCGCGAATGCTATCTCCGAAGCCGAAGCCACCTTATTAATTAAAACAGAACAAGGTAGAAAAACAATTATTGCCGTTGATGATTTTGATCATAATGAGCTAATCAGCAGTAAAAGTGATTTAAGTGTCTGAATACAAAATATAAAACGTCAATTATCAATAGAGTCTGAACCGATAACTATAGGACTATTTAAGAAGGTAACTGGAGAAATTATTTTATAAAAACACACAGGTTTTATTCTGTGCATTTTTACTTAAAAAATAAAATTTATAAAAATGATAACAGCTCTTGATCAAGTTGCATCAAGGTTTTTGGATCTGCCATCATGGTTTTCGCTAATGATTTAGTTCTTGGTAACATGCGTTCAAAGTAAAACTCTGCCGTTTTGATTTTTGCTCGGTAAAAATCACGATTTTCTACATCTGTGGCTAATTTTTCATAAGCCGCTTGAGCCATTTGCGCCCAAAAATAGGCCATTACTATATAACCAGAGTACATCAAATAATCAACAGAAGCAGAGCCAACAATATCTCTATCTTTTTTAGCTTTTAACGCTAAACGCAAAGAATATTGCTGCCAATTGGCAACTGATTTGCTTAAAGGCCAAATAAATTTATTCATTTTACGCTTATGTGGGTTACTCGAAATCATACTTTTGTCTTTACAATAAACTAAGACTTCTTTGGTAAACGCTTTTAACGATTTACCGCGTGATATTAAAATTTTACGACCTAATAAATCTAATGCTTGAATACCCGTAGTTCCTTCGTAAAGTGTCGCAATACGTGCATCACGAACAATTTGCTCCATGCCCCACTCTTTAATGTAACCATGCCCACCAAATATTTGTAAACCATGATTAGCACTTTCACTGCCAAGTTCAGTTAAAAATGCTTTTAAGATGGGTGTAATAAAACCTAGCCTATCATCAGCAACCTTTCTGTCGGCATCAGTTCTCGCCATTTCGATATCATCAACAATTTTAGCCGTATAATAAATCATGGCACGGCCGCCTTCAGAAATAGCTTTTTGTGTCATCAACATTTTACGTACATCAGGATGAACGATGATAGGATCAGCGACTTGCTCTGGAAATTTTTTCCCCGTAAGAGCGCGCATTGAAAGTCGTTCTTTAGCATAAATCAATGAATTTTGATAAGCTAATTCTGCGCTACATATTCCTTGTAAAGCAGTACCCACACGTGCAGTATTCATAAAGGTGAACATACATTCTAAACCTTTATTTTCAGGGCCTATTAACTCTCCAACCGCGTTATCAAAATTTAATACCGCAGTAGAAGAAGCCTTAATGCCCATTTTATCTTCGATAGATCCACACGCAACATGGTTACCCTCGCCTAAATTCCCTTGCGCATCAGTTTTTACTTTAGGCACAATAAATAATGAAATACCGCGAGTGCCTGCTGGCGCATCAGGGAGCCTAGCGAGAACTATATGAATAATATTATCTGTTAAGTCATGCTCACCAGCAGAGATGAAAATCTTAGTCCCCGTAATATTATAGGTACCATCTCCGTTTGGCTCTGCTTTGGTTTTTACTTGACCTAAATCCGTACCACATTGAGGTTCGGTTAAACACATAGTGCCAGTCCAAGTACCTTCAGTAAGCCTAGTTAGATACAATTCTTTTTGCTCATCACTCCCATGTGTTTGAACAGTATTCATAGCACCATGGCTTAAGCCTGGATACATAGACCATGACCAGTTTGCTGTTCCCATCATTTCGGATTTAACCATACCTAATGAAGGTGGTAAACCTTGTCCGCCATGTTCAACAGGATGAGATAAGCTCTGCCAGCCACCTTCAACATATTTATGATAAGCGTCTTTAAAGCCATTAGGCGTTGTTACTTTACCATTATCGAAAGTACATCCCTCTTTATCACCACTTTGGTATAAAGGAAGTAATTCATTTTCACAAAACTTAGCACACTCTTGAAAGATAGCATCAACCAAATCAGGGGTTGCATCTTCAAATTCTGAATATTTTTGATAATGGTCATAATAATCAAAAACATCTTCCATTAAAAACTTGATGTCTGTTATTGGTGCCTTGTAACTAAGCATGTTTCGCTCCTACCACTTGATGATTTTAATAGCTGCACGTAAAAATTTAGGCTTTCAGCTAAAGATATTAGCTTCGATTAAAACACTGGTCGTACCACTTAATCAAGCTATTTTTAGTTTTTTATTTTTTATTATGCTAATTACTGATAAAATGAGAATGAATTTTTTTCAAGTGAATCCAATAATATAATGTCAGAAAGCTACTTAGAAATAGAATTAGATCAACAACCTATAGAACTATGTAAACTATTAAAAATTGCTAATTTAGTCGCAGGCGGCGGAGAAGCTAAAGTGGTTATTAGTGAAGGATATGTTTTACTTAATGGTGAAGTGACGTTTCAAAAGCGTAAAAAAGTTTATCATAATGATATTGTTGAATTTAATGGTGAAGTTTTGCAAATCATTGTAAATGAAAATTTAAAAGATGACTTTACTACTGAAGAAATAGTGCAAACGACTCACACAAAAAGTGCTTCTAGTTTTTTTGATAAACCAGAAGGTAAAGCAAAAGCAGCAACAAATACTGAAAGTACTGCTAAAAAGAATAAAAGAAGACCAATCTCATTTTAGTGGCGTTATTTGCACTTGAATTCGGCTATTTTAATTTCTTTTCCCAAAAAAGCGCATGTCCCATTTTAGGATCTAACTCATAGCCAGAAAAGCCTAATTTATTATAGGCATTTTGAGCGACTTTATTACCCTGTAAAACTTCTAGGGTTAATTTACAACAGTCTCTTTCCATTGCTATTTTTTCCACTTCACCTAAAAGCTTTAAACTCAAACCGAGTCCACGAAATTTAGCTAATACTCCGCAATCATGAATATTTATCAGTGGTTTACAGCTAAAAGTAGAAAAACCTTCTACACAATTAATAATACCTGCAGGCTCTTCATCAACATAACAAAGTACCGTAAATACATCACTTCGTTTGGCCATAATTGCTACAAGGTTTTCTTGTACATCGTTACTTAGCGCTTCACCGCCACCCATTTCATCAAGTGCATAAGCATTTAATAAAATGATTAAATCTTTTGCGTGTTGCTCATTGTGATAATCGGCTCTAACTAAACTAATATTCATTGATTTCTCGCTAATAGTGAAATAACACTTTTTCAATAAGTCGCACTATACTCTACCTATGCACAATATAAAGTCTTTATGCCAATATCAAGATCCAGAAAACTCTCAGCAACAAACTTTTTGTTGTCACGAAGAGGCTAATGATTCTGGGTTCTGTTACTGGCATGATAAAACGCTCGATAAAACAGGTGATAACGTCAAAGAAAAGTTAGAGCAATATGCACAAGCTGGCGGCTTATTGCGAGGTGTTATTCTAAAAAGAACTAATTTACATAATATTGATTTGGTAAATCATGGTCAAAAATTTGGTTATGATTTTTCCTATGCTGATTTTTATCATGCTGACCTTTCCGGTGGTCACCTGTTCAATATTAGCTTACCACATGCCAGCATCATGAAAGCAGACTTACGAAATTCAAATCTTAACTGTGCTAATTTAAAGGCTGCAAATTTACTTGGAGTAAAGTGGTCAGGCAGTAAATTCGAAAATGTTAAAGTTGGTAAAAAAGTACTGCAAGAATCTCTTTCTAAAGAAGCAATGAAAAAGGGAAATAGTACTGAATCTAATGATTATTTAGAACAAGCTGAAGAGATTTATCGTGATTTACGCAAACATGCCGAACAAGAAGGCATTTTCAGTCTATCAGGTTTTTTCATTCACAAAGAGCTAACCATGAGGCGTTTACAGTTACCTCGTTACAGTGGCAAGCGTTTTATCTCTAAACTTGTCGATATATTCTGTGGTTATGGTGAGGCGCCACTGAGGATAATTGGCTTATCTATTTTTATTATCATTATTTGCGCCGTACTCTATGCATTTACTGGTTTAAACTATCAAGGCACATTACAGAGTATTAATAGTCACCATAGTCTTAATGAAAATATTTCACTCTTTCTTTCATCACTCTATTTTTCAGTCGTTACTTTTACCACGTTGGGTTATGGTGACTTTAATCCTGTAGGTATATCCCGTGCTATTGCTGCTTTTGAAGCCTTTACCGGCAGTTTTACTATTGCGTTATTTGTAGTCGTTTTTGTCAAGAAAATGACAAGGTAAAAAATTTATTATTTATTACTTTTTCATCACTAATCTCCCTGCTAGAATAGCGACAATTTTATTTATCTTCATGTTAGCTTTGTACTAATATCGCTTACATGTATTTTACGGAAAACTTTAGTGATGCGTACCAGTCAATATTTACTGTCTACTTTAAAAGAAACTCCTGCTAGTGCCGAAGTTATTAGCCATCAATTAATGCTACGCGCGGGTCTTGTGCGAAATCTAGCTTCAGGTTTATATACTTGGTTACCAACTGGCTTACGTGTGTTGAAAAAAGTAGAAAACATTGTTCGTGAAGAAATGCAACGCGCTGGTGCTAACGAAATATTAATGCCAATGGTTCAACCTGCAGATTTGTGGGAAGAATCAGGTCGTTTGAACGATTATGGCCCAGAGTTATTGCGTTTAAATGATCGCCATAAGCGCCCTTTCGTTTTAGGCCCCACACATGAAGAAGTAATCACCAAACTAGTTGCGAATGAGCTAAATAGTTACAAGCAATTACCCTTAACATTATTTCAAATTCAAAATAAGTTTCGCGATGAAATTCGTCCTCGTTTTGGCGTTATGCGTGGTCGCGAGTTTTTAATGAAAGATGCCTATTCTTTTCATTTAGAGCAAGAGTGCTTAGAAAAAACCTATCAAAAATTGTTTGATGCTTATTGTCGTATTTTTGATCGTTTAGGTTTAGATTATCGTCCTGTTTTAGCTGATACCGGCTCTATCGGCGGCGATGCCAGTCATGAATTTCATGTGCTTGCCGATTCAGGCGAAGATGACATAGCCTTTAGTGATGCCAGTGACTTTGCTGCCAACGTTGAAAAAGCTGAAGCGTTAGCACCTCAAACAGTTCGTGCAGAGCCAACAAAAACACTGACAAAAGTTGCGACACCAAATGTTAAATCTATCGATGAAGTTGCTAACTTTTTAAATATTGATGTTAACACTACCATTAAAACATTACTTGTTTGTGGGATTGAAAATGAGCAAGGTGACACACCTATCGTAGCGCTAGTGCTCCGTGGTGATCATCAACTTAATGACGTTAAAATTGAACATCTATCACAAGTGGCCTCACCGTTAACTTTTGCTAGCGAAGAACAAATATTAGCCTCTGCTAACTGTAATGCCGGATCTATTGGTCCCGTTGGCTTAAATATTGATATTATTGTCGACCGAAGCGCTGCAAACTTAAGTGATTTTGTCTGTGGTGCAAATGAAAATGACAACCACTTGACCGGTGTAAACTGGGAAAGAGATTGTCATAGCTATCAAGTTGCCGATATTCGCAATGTCGTTGAGGGTGATCCTAGCCCTTGTGGTAACGGAAATATTGTTATTAAACGTGGTATTGAAGTAGGCCATATTTTTCAATTAGGCACAAAATATGCTGAAGCCATGGGTTGCGCTGTATTAAATGAAGGCGGCAAAAACCAAACCTTAACTATGGGTTGTTATGGTATTGGCGTATCACGTATTGTCGCAGCAGCAATTGAGCAAAACCATGATAAATATGGTATAAAATGGCCAAAAGCTATTGCTCCTTTTCAAGTAGCGATTGTACCAATGAACATGGCAAAATCAGCACGGGTGAAAGAAACCGCCGAAGCACTATATGAACAATTAAACCAAGCGGGTATTGAAGTATTATTTGATGATAGAAAAGAGCGTCCTGGTGTTATGTTTGCTGATCACGAACTAATGGGCACACCTATATTACTTATTATCGGTGAGCGCAATTTAGATGCGCAACAAATAGAAGTTAAAAACCGTATTACTGGTGACAAGTCTTTACTTGCTATTGATGAAGTTATGTCGCTTTTTAACTAACACTAGCTAAATATCAAAATAATTTTTTAAAGGGAGCTAATAGCTCCTTTTTTTTTACTTCGATACTTTCCTTCCGTTAAACATAGTACTTTCACGTTACTTCACATTAGCATTTATTAGTACTTGTTATGTCCGTTGATATTTATTGGATATTTATTTCAATTTGATATGTATAGTTTCATAAAAGTTGAAAAGTGCCTAGGGTCTGTTGAACTTTCGAGATTGTTTTTATAGCGATTTGTTGGGTATTCATACAAGGCAGAGCCTTGGTCATGTGGTTGTTCAGGACATCTCCTGCATTGTCTAATAAGCTACATCCATGTAGCGTCACATAAAAAAGCGATAACGCCGTAAAAACAACCAACAAACGCTGTCCGAAGGATTCAACTAAAAGCGCTTTACTCATTGTGAGTCGTATTCGCTTAGAATGACTAGGCTACATACAACTCGCCGTGATTAAAACGCTTTGCTCTCTTTACAAAAGGCGAACAAAATTTAACCGCGAAAGATCAACGGACCCTAAGAGAATAATTTAGTTTACGTGATTTTCATGATGCATTAGTGAGTAATGGGACATTGCCATTGGCTATGCTTGAAGCTGAAATAGATCGATATATCGCAATAAATAAAAATTAATTACTTGCCTATATACATTGCTCAGGTTCGTCATTCCCGTAGTGTTTTAAACGGGAATCTTAGCCATAAATTGCAAGTTCTTCGATTAATACACCTCTAAGATGACGGTTACAGCTGTTACCTGAGTAAACTGCATAGTCATGATTAATTATATATAAAAAGTAATCAAAGTGAATTTTTCTATATCGCCCCTTGGTAAGTCGTTATCAATAAAATATATAGCAAAAAGTTTATGTCTAATGTCTCTAATGCGCTCTTTTAAAACATCAGCAATAACGAGCTATAATTTAGATTATGAGTGCTGTTTATATTGATATCACCGCTGCACCAAGCAGTTTTTTTTAACGTTAACTTAATTTGAAAACTATATTCTGCTACACTTAATCTGTATCTATTTAGGCTGAATAGACATATTATTTTGAGGGTTATCTATGTCATTGAATATAAATCAAACATCAACTTTCGCTCCAACTAATAATGGTAATGGCACCATACTTGAAGTGGCGGTTAAAGCAAAAAGTCTAGCTGAAGAAGAAGGTAAAATAGTTCTTCAGCTGATTGAAAGCGCAGGAATGTCTACTCCTAAGCCTGTTGGAAATATTGGACATAACATTAATATTTCAGTTTAGCTCGATTCTTAATTATCTTATAGCAAATGTAAGCTTAATTTGTTGTTATTATGAGAATAATAAACTAAGTTCCTCGCCTCTTTTTATTCCGCTATTTAGGATGAAGTTCACTGCTAACAATTCTCTCAGTTTCACTTCACTATATATTTAGCCAACTTATTTATCGCCGCTTATGTAAGGCATTACCCTTTTTTATCCGTACTTTTGGGTACAGGGTACTTATTCAGATATTAGTATTAAAATTTTTTTTGATATCCTGATAGGAAGATAGTTTTAACAATCACTACAAGTCTTTTTTATCTGTTGTTTTACAGTCATATTCCCCCTTTTTCAGTGGCAAAAACTAAAGATATAATCTTTTACACAAAAATAGTGCAAATTATCATTAAAAACTTGCAGTTAACTATTTCAATAGTCGCGAATATTAGCAACAATAGGAGTTATTATCCTATACATATTAACTGAAGAAGTAACCGCATCATGAAAGCTATAATAAAGTCATCTAAATTAAACAATGTTTGTTATGAAATTAGAGGACAAATAGCAGCAGAGGCTCGTCGTTTAGAAGATGAAGGGCACAAAATTCTTAAACTAAATATTGGCAACCCTGCCCCTTTTGGTTTTGAAGCCCCTGACGATATTTTAAAAGACGTTATTCATAACTTACCTAACTCTCAAGGGTACAGTGAGTCTCAAGGTATTTATTCTGCTCGTGTAGCTGTTATGCAGTACTTTCAACAACAAGGCATTAAAGACGTTGGTGTTGATGATATTTTTATCGGTAATGGTGTTAGTGAGCTTATTGTGATGGCAATGCAGGGCTTACTAAACAATGGCGATGAAGTATTAATTCCTGCTCCTGATTACCCATTATGGACAGCTGCCGTTGCACTTTCAGGTGGTAATCCTGTTCATTATGTTTGTGATGATAAAAACAAGTGGTACCCTGATCTGAAGGATATGGAAAGCAAAATTACAGATAAAACCAAAGCGATTGTTTTGATTAACCCTAATAACCCGACCGGTGCGGTATATCCTGAAGAGATTTTACAAGGTATTATTGCCCTAGCGAGAAAACATAGTCTAATTATTTTCAGTGATGAAATTTACGATAAAATATTATTTGACGATGCTAAACATATCCCAACCGCATCACTGTCTCAAGATGTATTTATTATTACCATGGGTGGCTTATCGAAAAACTACCGAATCGCCGGTTTTAGAGCTGGTTGGATGGTTTTATCAGGTCCCAAAATTCACGCCGAAGATTATTTAGAGGGGTTAACCATTTTAGCTTCAATGCGTATGTGTCCTAATGTTCCAAGCCAACATGCCATTCAAACAGCCTTAGGCGGTTATCAAAGTATTAATGAACTTATTTCAGGCGACGGTCGGTTATTAAAACAGCGTAATGTAGCTGCCAAAATGATTAATGATATAGATGGTTTATCATGTCATCCTGCTATGGGAGCTTTGTATTTATTTGTAAAAGTAGATGCTAAAAAGTTTAACATTACCAATGATGAAAAAATGATTTTAGATTTACTTAAACAAGAAAAAATACTACTGGTTCATGGTAGTGCCTTTAATATTAAAGCACAAAATTACTTCAGATTAGTATTTTTACCACATGTCGATGAATTAATACCGGCATTAGATAAATTGAAAAACTTCTTTGCAACTTATAAGCAATTGTAATTATACCCAAGCCACTTGAAGATGCGTGTTTCAGGAAGTCTGAGCAAGTTATAATCAAGGCGCATTTTTGTATTAATGGTTATCCCTTAAAAATAAATGTACGCTGAGTATGATGTGCTCAGCCTTGCCCGAAGGGCTGGTTTATAAACGTTTTATGCTGCGTTATTGATTTCGACAAGGGGACAACCATTCTCTTCAATCAATGCCTTACCTAAAACGTTTGTAATTCCAGCTGAACCCTTCATCTTCAAGTGGTTTGGGAATAGACTTAATCATCTGGACGAGAAAGCTCGTCCAGCGTTTGCATACAAGCAGGAAATTGTGAGTGATAATACTCATTTACTTCTTCCCATTGCTGGCAGTGCCTATTTACTCTTTCTTTTAACAATTTAGCCGCATCAGTAAACTCTCGGTTGCCACCATTTACTTCTGATAAGCTATAGTGAAAAGCAGCAAGATCGTCTGCTGCTTTAACAATAGCTTTAGTTTGTTTATCAACCTTTCCTTGTATAACTAAGGGGGCCATTGCATCTTGCAGATATTCAGGCAAACCTTCATATACCATTGAATGCTCAACCTCACTTTCAATTTTTTTTATTTGCTGTGTCAACTCAGGGTTGTAATATTTTAAAGGGCTCGGAATATCTCCAACGCCTCCCGACTCACTCGCTTCGTGATAAAGTGCCGCTAATGCAATGGATGAAGGCTCATAATCACGATTAAACTTGATCTGACCAATCAGTGCAATTTGATGACTAATAAGTGCCACTTCAAAGGAGTGTTGAGCACAAGTTTCCGGCTCTCTTGTTGTCATTAGAGGCCAGCGTATTATTTTTCTCAGCCTTAGCATCCAAGCACTAAAGCTACCTTTTTTATGATGAAACATTCATTACTACCAAAATATTCTGCCAACACCTACTGCCAACATAAAATTGTTACCTTAGAGCTTCGATCCCTTTTAATTAACGTTTTATGCTAATTATCTGGATATTGCACCCTAATATCAGCAAAAATATCAAAGTTATCAACGATGATATCAACTAAAGCTGCATCAAGTTTTTTATTTTTCTCCGCTATTAGAAAGTCTTTAATGTCCTCATCAGACCAAGGCTCTTTATAGCAGCGTTTAGAGCCTAAAGCATCAAAAACATCGGCAACGGCCATTATTCTTGCTTCAAGTGGAATGTTTTTTCCTGCCAAACCCTCTGGATAACCGCTTCCATCCCAATTTTCATGATGATAGTGAGCTAATTTCGCGGCAAGTTTAGACACACTAACAGTCGATTTTTCTAAGATGTCAGCACCAATCTGTGCGTGTGTTTGCATTATTTTCCATTCATCACCCACAAGTTTACCTGGCTTATGCAAAATATGCTCTGGTATCGCTATTTTACCTAAATCATGTAAGGGAGCAGCTAAGCGTAATGCGTTAATAAATGTTTCATCTAGCCCTAATTTCTGAGCAATTAATTCACAAATTATGGCAACACGCTTAACATGAGCACCTGTTTCTTTACTTCGTGCTTCGACTGCCTCACCTACAATAAACAATAATTCTTTTTGTGTTCTTTCTATTTCTTTTTGCCTCGTTAAACTTTCTAAAATAAGCGCTACATTAGTGGCAAACAGTTCTGCTAAGCTCGCTTTAAAATGTTCATTATCATCCTCAAATTCAATATAAAGAACCGAAGCCGCATTAAGTGCTGCTTGGTAATATCCAACAAAACATGTATCGTCACTGTAATGCTTTTTATTGATGAATACTTCTTGTATTTTTTCTTTAACATCAATTGATATATCGGATGACTCTAAAGAGTCTGATTCACAGACGTACTTACCTGTACAGGCAATTATTAAACTCGTTGACTGATGGTCAAAATCTATTTCAGTTCTAGCAATATATAACGCCGAACTTTCAACATTCATCAAAGCAAGTAAATGATTTAATGCCGCAGATCCAAAAGGTTTTAGCTGGTTAATTTTTAATAGATCATGAGTCGCTTCAATGAGTTTTTTAAAAGCATCTAAACTACGCTGGATGGTCATAATGTCACGGTATGCACGAATGCCAGCATAAACAGTAGTGATCATTTTATTTGAGGTAAAGTCTGTTTTTTCTTTATAGTCATTAATATCAAAATCTTTAATAACTTTTGCTTCTGGAGCACTACCCGCTTGACCTGTTCTTAATATTAAGCGTATTGCTTGGTTTTTCAGTTCTTCTCTTATCCATTGGACTAATTCTAATCCTGCATGATCCGTTTCCATTACCACATCAACAAAAGCCATACAAAAGTCATCTTCTTCTAATAGCTTTTTCTTGGCTTCATCCATAGAATACACAGACACAATATCTAATTGACGATTTTCAATTTGTGCATCAGCTAATACTAATTTAGTCACTTGATGAACAGAGTCATCATCATCCACCACCAATATCCGCCATTTTTTAATAGGCATATTATTCGCGATTTTATTACTATCTTCTGGTTCATCTTTAAATATAAAATTACTCATAATTACTGTTTATTATTTTGTTAAATAACCTTTACTATTAGTGTAATGTAAATTATTAAAAATGCACTAATACATTAAAAATAAACAAAAAAAGCAACCAAAGTTGCTTTTTTATAAAAGGATAATCAAGTTTATATTAGTTAAATTGTGTAACTACTTTAGCTACTATCTCTTTAATCGCTGATGATGGCGCTTCTTTATCATCAGAAGTAATGCGTTTCACCGCCCAACCATGCCACGCTGGTTGATGAGATTTAACATCATAAACATCAATAGCCAACTTACCTTCCGTGTATTGACGGACACGAGTTTCTGTACTCATGTGCGCACCATACATGCCGCCATAACCGCCACCATAATAGCCTCGTCCCCAACCAAAACCTGTATTGTAAGTTGTAGGATAACTATTTACTTTAATTTTATCACGATTACCAACAGTGTAAGAAATAGCAAAATCTGCTTTTTCAGCATCATCAATCAATTGATAACCTTTGGCAATAAAGGCTTTCTCAATTTCTTCATCAACACGCTGTTTCATTACTGGGTTAATATCTTCCGGCGGTGCCATTATTTTACCGGAAGTTAGCCAAGCAAAAGTTTTGTAATTTAAGGTATCAACTTTACTATTTTTATCAAAGTTGATTTTTGCTTCATAGGTAGTTGAACAACTAGCAACTGCAATGAGCAATACAGTAGCAAATATTTTTTTCATTAAGGTCATAACTTTCCCGTTTATTCATAATTATTGGGTACACATATCTTAATTCATGTATTTAGGTAATGGTGTACCAAATTGTAACTATCAGCGTATAACAGAATTATTACTATAAAACATAATTTAAGATTTAAACAGATAAAACAATTGATTACCTATTTAATTGTTAATGTGAAATTAACTAAAACATTTTATTCAATGTAAATCATTTAATTTTATATTTAATGGTTGACAGCAATAGCTAAACCCTTTAAAAATAGAGATAAGCATCAACCTTACTTTTTGAAATAATTAAATTTAAATAAACCATGAATTTTTATACTCGTAACCTCAACATAGTCCTCATGGTCGTAGTGATAGTCAAATCATTACGAGGCTCAGGTTATGCAAATTACTAATTATTAAATAAGTAAACAAGCAACTAAATAACCAAACCCTCGCTCTGATACAGGCCGAGGGTTTTTTATTTATCACAATAAGTTAATTAAACACAAAGGTATCAACATGACAACAGAACTTTTTACCGGTGCAGAAATGGTAGTAAAAGCGCTATCTGCACTGAAAGTAAAGTATATTTTTGGCTACCCTGGTGGTTCTATTTTAGATCTCTATGATGCTATTTTTCAGCAAGATGAAATTGAGCATATTTTAGTTCGCCATGAACAAGCAGCAACCCATATGGCCGACGGTTACACCCGTGCCACAGGTAAAGTCGGTGTGGTGCTAGCCACTTCAGGCCCAGGCGCAACCAATTGTGTTACTGGTATTGCAACGGCTTATATGGACTCCATCCCAATGGTTGTTTTAGCTGGTCAGGTGCCTACCACGCTCATTGGTAATGATGCTTTTCAAGAAACTGATATAGTTGGCTGTACTCGTCCTATCATCAAACATAGCTTTAACTGTCGTGATTTATCCGAAATCCCTAATATCATTGCTAAAGCATTTTACATTGCTAGTACAGGTAGACCAGGGCCTGTAGTAGTCGAACTACCCAAAGATTTGCTTATTCCGCAAAATAAAGCACCTTTTAGCATTGAAACTAACGTTAAGATGCGATCTTATAATCCGAATATTAAAGGCCACCCAAAGCAAATTCGAAAAGCAGCTAAAACGATAAGCGAATCAAAAAGGTTAGTCGTATATTCAGGTGGTGGCATTGTTTTAGCCGATGCTTCTCAACTTTTAACCACATTAGTTGAAACATTAAAAGCACCTATTACTAATACGCTAATGGGGCTTGGTGGAATTTCAGGCACGCACGAAAACTTTATTGGCATGTTAGGCATGCATGGAAGTATAGAAGCTAATAAAACAATGGCAAATGCTGATGTAATTTTAGCGCTTGGCGCTCGATTTGATGACAGGGTTACCAACAACGTTGAAAAATTTTGCCCTAACGCTACTATTATTCACGTAGATATTGATCCAACTTCTATTTCTAAAACCATTAACGCTCATATCCCTGTTGTTGGTTTAGTTGATGTAGTTATGCAACAGTTGCTTGATGAACTTAACCTAATTAATTACAGCCCTGATGAAGAAGCGTTAAAAGATTGGTGGCAACAAATTCACTTATGGCGTGACATGCGTAGCGAAAGCTACAAACAAATTGTTGGTGAAAAAATCAAGCCTCAACGTGTTATCGAAGCCATGTATAAAATAACTAATGGTGAAGCTTATGTCGCATCTGACGTTGGTCAGCACCAGATGTTTGCTGCGCAATATTATCCGTTTGCAAAACCACGCCAATGGATAAATTCCGGCGGCGCTGGCACCATGGGTTTTGGCTTACCTGCAGCAATGGGGGTTAAGCTTGCTTTTCCAGATAAGCATGTTATTTGTATTACTGGTGATGGCTCTATTCAAATGAATATTCAAGAGTTATCTACTTGTAAGCAGTACAACTTACCGGTAGTGATCATCACATTAAATAACCGTTCACTCGGTATGGTGCGTCAATGGCAAGATATGGTTTACGGAGGAAGGCACTCTTCTTCTTATATGGAATCATTACCCGATTTTTGCAAGGTCGCCGAGGCCTATGGTCACATTGGCATCCAAATAGATACCTTAGATGAACTTGATTCTAAACTTGAACAAGCATTTAGCATAAAAAATAAATTAGTCTTTGTCGACGTATTAGTTGATGAAAAAGAGCATGTTTACCCTATGCATATTCGCCAAGGTGGCATTGATGACATGTGGATAGAAAAAGGAGTTAAAGCCTAGTGACTCACTTACTAAATAACAGTAATTCAATTAAAAAAATTAATAATATGTTGGTCGATATAAGAAATGAAGGAGTGACAGTATAATGCGTCATATTTTAGCTATTTTATTAGAAAATGAAGCCGGAGCATTATCACGTATTGTTGGATTATTTTCACAACGTGCTTTTAATATTGAGAGCTTAACAGTTGCGCCGACTGACGATAACAGCTTATCTAGAATTACCATTGCTACCATTGGAGATGACAGAGTTTTAGAGCAAATAGTAAAACAGGTTAACAAGCTAGTTGATGTAATTAAAATCTCTGAATTGACTGATCGTAAACATGTTGAGCGCGAATTACTGTTAGTAAAAGTTGCCGCGATAAGTGATAGGGCTCGCACAGAAGTAAAGCGCATCACTGATATTTTCCGTGGTTCTATAGTTGATATAGGCAAACAAGTTTATACTATTGAATTAACGGGCAGTAGCGAAAAATTAAATGCTTTTATTGAAACACTGAGTAACGAAACTGAAATTATTGAATCAGTTCGCTCTGGCTGTGTTGGTATAGCTCGTGGTGAAAAGGCAATGCGAGTATAGTACTGAGAACATTACAACACTAAGCGGCAAGCCTTCACTAACTTGCCGCGTTTATCATAATAGGAAATTTAATGATTAAATTAGGAAAATATCAACATTTCAAAGGTAATTTTTATCAAGTACTTCATCTTGCAAAGCATAGCGAAACCGAAGAGTCGCTTGTTGTATATCACCCTTTTGATAACAAAGACGATATATGGGTAAGACCTTTGAGCATGTTTAATGAAACGATTACTCGAGACGGTAATACGCTACAACGTTTTCAGTTTGTTAGTGAATAATTCTAACTTTGCAGATGTGACTGGAAATAAGTTAACTAATTGAAAAAAAACTATACTCTTGCCAGTCTACTTTTTTTTGCTGCACTTCAGTTACTTGTGCCAGCTCAGGTCCTTGTTTTAACCAAGCTAACATTTTATCTACCTTTTCTTGCTCACCTGACAAAAACACTTCAACATCACCATCAGCTAGGTTCTTAGCATAACCACTTAAACCATAATCTATGGCTTTTTGTTGGCTAGATACTCTAAAATAAACACCTTGTACTCTGCCCGAAACATGCGCAATATAACTAACATTCATGGTCTGTACTCTTTTTTATTATTACTCTAAAAAGAGTATAGACGGTTAAATGCAAGACAGAAGAAATTTACAGATAAATATGAATTACTTATTAATTGTTTGCTTAACTTTTTCTTTGTAACTTCGACTTACCTTAAGTTCTTTACCATTTTTTAAGACCAGAAAATACTCTCCGTTTATTTGGCTACAAAACTTTTGTATCGTGTTTTTATTCACTATAGTTGAACGGTGAATACGAATAAACAATTTAGGATCAAGGTGCTCTTCTAACTGCTTCATGGTTTTTCTTAAAATATGCGTATTTTCTTGCCTATTACTAATAGCATTAGTAGATGAAACATCACTAGCATGGACACACATATAATCACCCGCAGCATCTATCCAAAGAATATCTTTGATTGCTACTCGACTAACTTCACTGCCATCTTTAATAGCCAAAACATCAGAGTAGTGAGATAAATTTACCGGTTTATTATTAGCAAGTTCAGTTAAAATTTGTTGGCAATCATTACCCGTGACATCACTGACTAATCGTATAAGTTTTAATTTGTGCTCAGCATCTATACTTGATTTAAAATACTGCCTAACTTTATCAATCGTTTGGTTAAGTCGAATTTCATCTGCAGGCTTTAAAATATAATCAAGTGCGTGGACTTCAAATGCTTTAATCGCGTACTGATCAAATGCAGTAGCGAAAACCACCACTGGCATTTTCAACCCTTGCTTACTAATTTCTTCAATCACTTGAAAGCCATTAAGTCCAGGCATTTGAATATCAAGAAACATTAAGTCAACTTGGTATGCTCGTATTGCTTCAATAGCTTCTCTGCCATTACAGCACTGAGCAATAACACTGATGTCATTATACGCTTGCAGACGTATTTCTAAACCTTTACGGGCAAGTGGTTCATCATCAACTATAATGGTGCTAAATGTCATGAAAAATCCTATATTCTAGCGTGCTTAGGTTAACACAAGGGGTATTAACTTAACTCAAATGGCATGCAAATACTCACTTTAACACCTGACGGGTTATTATTTGCAACAACTAAGGAAAAACGTTCTTTATATAAAGCTTGTAATCTCTCACGAGTATTTACTAAACCTACACCATTTTCACGATACAAATTACCATCAACTATTTCAGCGCCTGGTCCATTGTCTGCCACTTCAATCATTAAATCATTAGCAAAATGATTAACTGTGATAGTAATACTCCCCCCTTGCTCTTGAGTAGCAATGGCATGCTTAATAGCATTCTCAGCAAGGGGTTGTAGGATCATACTCGGCACTAAAGCTTTTTCACATTTTTCATCAAGGTTCAAAATCACTTGTAAACGATCTTCAAAACGAACCTTTTCAATGGCTAAATATAACTCTAACGCTTGAATCTCACTTACAAGCGTAACTTTTTTCATTGGATCTTTATCAAGCGAATACCGCAAAAATTCACTTAATTTTGTCACCATACCATTTGCAATTGTATTTTCCTTTAATAAAATAAGTGTCGAAATAGCGTTAAGGGTATTAAATAGAAAGTGAGGGTTTAATTGGTATCGTAGCATTTTTAGTTGAGCTTGATGTGCGACAGCATTAGCTTTTAATACATTTTGCTTCTCAATTTGTAACATTTGATAATATTTCGCACTGAAATATAAAACACTCCAACTAAGTATGATGTAAAAAGACCAAACACTTGATTGAGTATACATCAACAAAAAGTCTGGCTTGTAACCGTGCTTATATATTTCCCAGTGGTTTATGTTTTTTACAACTTGCCATAAAACGCCGGTAAAATAGGAAGAAAAAACAACTATAAAAGCAATTTTAACCGGAGGAAGTTTCCATACACGGCGATATAAATAACGTAATGGAACGGTAAACAACCAACCAGCGTAAGCATTTAGAAAAATAATGACAACAAAAATATCACGTAAGTCATGCAATAAGGAGCCCAAATAATGCACGAAAGCAAAGCCAAACCAACCTGCGGTATGCGCTAGCCAAAAGAGACGATTTCTATTTTCAAGTAATTCTTTCCAATTCACGCGATATCCCAGCAGGGTCAACAATAATATATTTATTAACTTAAGTATGCGTTAGTCGGTAGTTAAGCGCACTGCTTTTAATCTTACCTAAATAGCCGTCTATCGCATTTATTAATGAAACAGGTATTAATGAAACAGGTATTAATGAAACAGGTATTAAAGTGAAAGCATAGAGCCTAATCGCTGACCACCTAGCAAATGCATATGAATATGAAATACCTCTTGCCCGCCATCTTCATTACAATTTATGATCAAACGGTAACCATTTTCGTCAATGCCTTCTTCTTTAGCGAGCTTTTTAGCAACACTAATCATACGTCCCATCGTTAATTCGTCCGCATCTGTGACTTCATTAATAGTCGCTATATGCTTATTCGGTACAATTAAAATATGAGTACTAACTCTTGGTGATATGTCTCGAAACGCAGAGACTAAATCGTCTTGATATAAAAGTGGTGTTGGAATTTCTTGTCTGATAATTTTAGAAAAAATGGTTTCTTCAGTCATAAACTTCTCATGTGATTAGAAAACTTATCAACAGTTTACGTTAATTAAAATTGTGACAAAACAATTTTCACGCTTTTTTCTTAGAAAATGTACGCAGTTCAACTACTTTTATTGACCTTAATCAACACCAAGTAAGCTAAAGGTGTGACATGCTAATGATATCGGTTATTTAACCTCTTTCTCCAACCCGTGTAGGTAATAAGATGGAAATAGATTTTAGCGAGATCAACTATCTACAAGATCCAAATTGGCAAGATTTACATGCCGATTATGAGCAGTTTTTATTATCAATGTCAGGCCCAACAGTCGTTGATATTACAGGATTAGATACCACAAAATGTAGGGTGATCACGACACTTTTACAAGGTAATGAGCCTTCAGGCTTAATTGCAATCCACCGTTGGCTAACCACACGAAAAGTTCAAAAGCTACCTAAGACCAATTTACGTTTTATTATTTGTTCGGTAGAAGCCGCCTGTGTTAAACCATTATTGTCTAAGCGATTCATTGCCGATAGCAAAGATATTAACCGTTGTTTTGGTAATAAAGAGTCCGATAAAAGCCAAATAGAAAAGCACCAAGGCTGTTACGAAAGAGCACAATTGATTGAGCAAGCCATTAAAAAGGTAAACCCTGAAGTGGTAATCGACCTTCACAATGCACCTAGCCCTGGCCCTACTTTTGCTATCAGCTCGATCATTACGACAGAAACGCTCCCATTAGCTTCGTTGTTTTGCCAAACCTTAATTCTTTCTGATTTACAGATAGGTTCACTGATGGAACAAGATTTCTTTTGTCCATTCTTAACAATAGAGTGTGGGGGCCGTTTTGATGAGCAAGCTCATGAGGTAGCTTACGCAGGCATATGTCATATCGCAAACTGTGAAAATATTGGCTGTATTCAACAAGAAAAAAATGTTGAAGTCATTTATCGACCACTAAGGTTACAAGTTAAAGAAGGCGTTAATCTATCTTATGCTGAGCATGATGAAGGTTATAGCGGCATAACGCTTAAACAAAATATAGAATATTTCAACTTTGGGGGCGCTAATCAAGATGAAATGATCGGTTGGATTGATGGCAATGGGATTGAAAATTTACAATTACGCGATAAACAAGGTGGTAATGTTATCGAAGAATATTTTTATACCCGTGAAAATCAATTAGTGTGTAAACAAAATTTACGCATATTCAAAGCAACGTCTGACAAGCAAACCGCGTTAAATGATTGCTTATTTTATGTGGTAAAATATATAAATAAAGAGATTTGAACCAGTATTAAATTCTATAGATAATTTTTGGTTCGGCAACAGGAGCATCTGAAAATCCAAGTGACTGGACATATTGTTTGCTAGCAAGTTCTGCATTCATTTTAGAGGATGCATGTACTCTGGCTAATACATCGCCTTTTTTGACACTAGTGCCGATAGGTAAAATACAGTCAAAGCCAACACTGTGATCTATTATTTGCTCATTACTCGTTCGCCCACCACCTAAACTAACCACAGATAATCCTATATCGCGTGTTTGCATAGTACTAATGTAACCATGAGACGGTGCTAGCACGTCGACAATATATTTAGCTTTATTCATTGAGCGCCATGGGTTTTCTAATAAATCATTTGGCCCGCCTAGTGCGCTGATCATCTTCGCAAATATTTCTGCCGCTTTACCTGATGCTAGAGCCTGATCAATTTTTAAATAAGCACTTTCTTCATCAGGCGCTAATTTGCTGTTTATCAACATCGCTTTTGCTAAGTTTACTACTACCTCATGTAATCTAGGATCACACAATCTTCCTGTTAGGTAATTTATCGTTTCATCTATCTCTAACGCATTACCAGCGGTATTGCCTAGTACTTGATTCATGTCAGTGATAATAGCTTGAGTATTAACACCAGCATCGTTTGCAACTGTGGTGATACTTTTTGCTAAAGCTTTAGCTTGATTAAGGTCAGTCATCAATGCGCCATTACCTACCTTGATATCCATCACCAGAACATCAAGCCCAGCAGCTAGTTTTTTAGATAAAATAGAAGCAGTAATTAACGGTATTGAAGCAACCGTAGCGGTAATATCACGAATAGCGTACAAACGCCTATCTGCTGGTGCTAGTTCAGCCGTCTGTGAAATGATAGCCATACCTAAATCTGCAACGATACGCTTAAATTGTGCCAGCTTAGGCTGAACATTAAAACCAGCAATACTTTCTAATTTATCAGCAGTACCGCCAGTATGACCTAGGCCCCGGCCTGAAATCATTGGAACATAGCCCCCACATGCAGCAACGATAGCTGCAAGCATAAAACTGACTTTATCACCAACACCACCCGTAGAGTGTTTATCGAGAATAGGTCCATTTAGTGAGAGACCATCAGCACTTGTAACATTACCCCAAGAAAGCACTTCTCCTGACTTCATCATGGCATTGGTTAAATGTACCGTTTCTTGATTATTCAAGCCTTGCAGAAACATAGCCATCGCCATCGCGCCCACTTGTGCATCATTGAAATCTTTCGACATTAAACCATCAACAAATATACCGATTTCTATTTCACTAAGTGTTTTACCATCACATTTTTTAGCAATGATTTTTTGAGGTAACATCATAATACAAGCACCTTATACAGTTGGTCTATTCTGTTTTATTAAGCTATGTTTTATCAAGTAAACTGTCAGGAGTAAAAGCATCAGGCAGTAATTGAGATACTGTCCATTTTTTCTGTTCGATAAGGTGATTTGTCGCCATAACTATCGCTGCACTATGGAAGAATTCACTGATTACTTGTCGACAGGCGCCACAAGGGGGTGTCAACTTTTCTTGTGCAGTGTAAATCACCAAAGCAGTAAACTTAACCGTTTTATTACTTCGATTCGCAATAACGCCATGTGCAATGCAATTTCGCTCAGCACATACGGTTAATCCATAAGAAGCATTCTCTACATTACACCCTTGCACAATTTTATTATCAGTAGTTAACGCAGCTGCGCCTACTTTAAAGTCACTATAAGGTGCATAAGCTTTACTAAAAGCGATTTTAGCCGCTTTAGATAATTCAAGCCATTGCTTAACAGTAACGTCTATATTATCGCTGTTATCTTCACAAAACATTCATTTCTCTTATCAACTTAGGTACAAAAAAACCGCGCGATTATGCACGGTTTTGCTCAATAAAAAATTAACCTAATTAAAAGTCATACTTAACACCCACACGAATTTCCCATAAAGAAGCATCAGTTTGACGACTTTGTGCTGTTGGATTATCGAAGCGATTAAAGGAATATTGGCCGTCATCAGTGATCGATGTAGTAACAGCGCTTTGTAAAAAGCTTCCTTGTTTAAGTACACCCCAATCATCGTTGAGCAGGTTACCAAAGTTTTCTACTACTAAAAATGCACTTGCGCTATCGCCATCCCTAAAACCAGGTAATTTCTGTTCAACCCGTAAATCAAACTTAGTCCACCAGCTGCCATCAAGTTCATTACGCTCCATAATTCGACCTCGAGTTAAGCCCTCGCTTGCAATAAAGTCATTGAATGCTTGTTGATCGAAGTCGGCACCATAAACAACCCTAGAATCATTTATCGTTGGCACATAAAGTAATTGGCGAGACTGATCATTAAAACCAAAGCCATCTGACCTTGAATTAAAATTATAGTCATACGGGTTAGTTTGGTTAGCTTGGCCGAAAAGACTAAATTGTGTTTCATAGCCATCAAAAAACTCATGTGTATAAGCGATATTCAAAGTGAATCTATGCGGTATTTCATAATTAGAAGTGGCAACTCCTGGATTCTCAGAATCAGATACTGCTATTTCATGATAATTTGAAAACGCGACAGAACTCGTCATCGGGTGAACATCATTTGCTTCTGTGTATGCATAAGATGCCGTAAATGCTAAGCCATTGTCGTATTCTTTACTTACGGCAAAAGATAATACCGTTGTATCACCTGAGATGCCTCCAACATTAGTCAATAGAAAGTCATTATTTCTCCCGTGGTTAACACCAGCATAAATTGGACGACCATCAGGAGCTATGTCAACTAGCCCATTCGCTAAGTTTTCAACTACCGCGGCATCTTGCTTATCGGTATAAAGAAAATCAGCCATTAACACATATTCACTCTCGGTAACGAAAGTTAAACCAAGTGAATATTTCCATTCTGATGGAATTTCAAAATCTGGATCGGTAACATTGGTATCAGAATCACTGCTGCCATTGCCTATTTCATCAAATAACTCTTGTGGTATATCATAACCCGGCTGACCAGTACCATTATAAGTAATAGCGTCTGCACCAAGTATTTGAACATCTTTGATTGATTCTTGAATATTACGAACACCATCATTTGAGTAACTGTTTGATATCCAAACGTTGGGGTTACCACCAGAATATAAGCCAAATCCACCGCGTACTTCTAATTGATCGCTCGCTGTCCAGTTAAAACCGAAACGAGGCTGTATTAAATCAACACCGTCAAGGTTTTGTGCATTTGAATAACCATATCTATCTTCAAAATTTTGGTTATGAGTCGGTGTATCATCGCTGGTATACCAATCGTAACGAAGGCCAGCAGTAATTGTTACATCATAATCAGTTAGCTCAAATTTATCTTGAAAATACAAAGTATTTAAGGCGTACTTAAATTCCCCCGCAGCATCATCAGGGTTGTGAGAGTTAGCATTACCATAATAAACATCATCAGCTAATCCAGATTCAAAATCTTCAATATTATTAAAGCGTGTTTCTGTTTCATTATGTTGAACAAATAAATTAAATACGTCTAATTCTTCTCGTTCATAACCAAAGTATAGCTCGTGATCATCAAGATAATACGTACCTGCAATTTTAAAAGCTAAATTATCATAATTTAGTTTGTTTGCCTGGCGAGAATCATCCGGCCCCAAATAAACTTTAATATTATTATTAACACCAATTTTTTCAATTCTAAATTCACCAAAACCACTGTCTCGTTCAAGCGATAATTGACGATTTTTTACTTTAGAATAACCAATACGAACTTCTGTTGAAAAGTTATCACTCCAATCTGAATACAAAGAGGAAACCATCGACGTAAATTCTGCACCACGCTCATAAAAATGATTTGATAAGGATATCTCAGAAGAGTCAGCATCAGACTGGCCAATTTCAAAACCATCATTATAATTGTAAACAAAGCTTAAACGATGATCTTCATTGATATTCCAATCTAATTTAACTAGAATTTTTTCATCTTCAACGGGAATACTTGGCACCATAGTACCGGGATCATAATTATATTTATCTTTAGATATTTGAATGATTCTATCAATATCACTTTGCACAACATCACCGTTCTCAATGGGTATATATTGCATTATTTGTGAACCATCGAGTTTTTCATATGCCGCAAAGAAAAATAGTTTGTCTTCAATTAAAGGAAAACCAACATTAAAGCCATAACGCTTTTCATCAAAGCTACCAGTGTCAATGCTATCGCCTTCTAAACTATCACCTTTTAAAGAATCACTGGTGTAATCTATGAAAACACCACCATGAACTTCATTGCCGCCAGACTTAGTTACCGCATTAATATTACACGAAGTAAAGCCACCATATTGTACATCAAAAGGTGCTAACTCAACGGCAACTTGATCAATCGCATCATATGAAAAAGGAATGCGTACAGTAGGATAACCATTGCTGTTTAAGCCAAAGTTATCGTTCATACGTGCTCCGTCAACAGTTAAACTGTTAAAACGAGGGTTACCACCCGCACACACAACTGAGTCACTTGAACCGGATTCATTAATATAAATACGTGGGTCGACGCGAATAACATCTTTTATGTCACGATTTACCGTCGGCGCTAATTGAATGTCTTTTAAACTGAAATTAGATGAAGGACTATTACTACCATAGTTTTTATCAACAACGCGTCCTGTTACAACTATGGTTTCAATATCTTGTTGCTCTGCAAGCGCCACATTGACGGGATAAGTTTCACTTAATGTTAAGAACACATCAGTAAGTTCAGTATCTTCAAAAGCATCTGAATTAATTACTATTTTATAAGGACCACCAACTCTTAAGCCTTTAGCAGAAAATCCTCCCGACTGATTGACAAGGGCTGTTTTAGTTGTACCTGACGGAATATGAGTAATAGTAACCTTAGTACCAACAGCAGCATTACCTTTTGGCCCGACAACTTGCCCTTTAATGCCTGAGGAAGTGGTATTTGCAATAACATCAGTTGAAACAACCGATGTTGATAAACCAAGCGCAACAACTAATGCACCAGCTATTCGTGAAAGAGAGTAGGTATTCATCTTAGTGTTCCTATGTGTTTCATGGGTTAATTATTATTTTTAGACTGTTATAACTTTAAAAATCCTTGTTAAAGTTTCTACAAAATTATTTAAACAAAAATATTTTGCGGTTTTATTACACAGATTAATAAATTAACTTAATTTGAACAAAAAAAATAGAATAAACTTAAAAAACATACCAAAAGGTCAAGTTTTTGTTTTTCTCGGTAAATAACGATATGATTAATAATCGGCAAACAAAATATTATACCAATTGAAGTAATGAATAGATCATTCAGCGAGAATTAAAGGTATAGAGGCAAGGCATTGATTGAAGAGAATGGTTATTCAGGAGAATATGCTCCTGCATTCTCTAATAAGCTACAACCATGTAGCGTCCTTGTCAAAATCAATAACGCCGCATATAAACCTTTTAAGCTCGCCCTTGGGAGCTTGGCAGGAAAGTGATAATCTCACAAATTTGTTTGATATAGAACGACTATATACGTACAACTTTTGCTTATTCTAACTTCCCTGACATAGCTCTGAATTGACTCATTCATTATTTCATTTGGTATTATTCACGATTAAAACGATAATCAAAAAAATATTAGTGAAAAACAATAAAATGACAAAAGTAAACAAACCAACAACAATTAGAGCGACTAGTGTTAACAAAATCTTATCCGCAGCCCAAGATGAATTTATCTTGCAAGGTTATAAGGGTGCGACTGTGCAAGCTATAGCTGACAGTGCCGGTATGCCTAAAGCAAACGTGCTGTATTACTTTAAAAATAAAGAGAACATTTATCATGCCGTGCTAGAACAAACTTTGAATATGTGGGATGAAGGAATTGGAGATATTTTGCCTGAAGACGGCCCTAAACTTGCCATCGAAAAGTTTGTAAAAGCCAAAATCACCATGTCATTTACCAATCCCAAAGCATCTAAAATTTACGCAATGGAAATTATTCAAGGTGCGCAGCACTTGCAAGATTTTACGCGAAGCTACCTGCATCAATGGGTTAAAAAGAAAGCAAAAATATTTCAGTGCTGGATTGATAATGGTGAAATGCGAGCAATTGATCCCGTAAGCTTAATTTTTCTAATATGGTCATCAACACAACATTATGCAGACTTTGATAATCAAATACTAACCATTATGAATCGCACTGATTACGAAGAAGATGACATTAGCCGTGTAACCAATTTTCTCACTGATTTTATTCTCCGTGGTTGTGGCTTAAAGTAATGAAATCATTTCTTTCTCACGGTACAGCTAAGCTAGTTCTATCTATATTTCTTAGCTTAATCATTTCGAGTACAGGTATGACGATAGAAGCGCCAATGAAACTGCGAGTAGCTACGTTTAATGTCAGTATGGAAGCACTAAACTATACTGTAAAAATAGAAAATAATAAGACTAATATTAATAGTAATGCGCTCACTAATGCCTTACAAAATAATCATCTGCAAATTAGAAATATTGCAGAAATTATTCAACGTACTAATCCTGATATTATTTTATTAAATGAATTTGATCGTGTTGATGATAGTACTACCAATATTCTTTATTTCATCAATAAGTATTTAGGCGAGTCGCAACGTAATCAACAAACGATAAACTATCCATACTTTTATCAAGGCTCGGTTAATACAGGTGTTAAGGTGAACAGTGATTTAAACGGGGATGGCAACAGTAGTCAACTCCCTGTTGATGCTCATGGTTTTGGCCATTTCATTGGTCATTTCGGCATGGTTTTGTTATCTAAATATCCGATTGATGAGAGCGCTATCAGAACGTTTCAAAAGTTTAAATGGCATGATATGCCTAACGCATTGAAACCAATAAACCCTGAAACAAATCAGCTTTGGTATACAGATGACACATGGAAAACGCTAAGGTTATCATCGAAATCTCATTGGGATATCCCAATAAAAATTAATGGTGAAATAGTCCATATCCTTGCTAGTCACCCCACACCACCAGTATTCGATGGTCCTGAAAATCGCAATGGAAATCGTAATCATGATGAGATTCGCTTCTGGTTTGACTATATTAACAACAAGCAAGGCGATTATATTTATGATGATAATCATCAAAAAGGTGCTTTAAAAGTTAATCGGCGTTTTATAATTATTGGCGATCAAAATGCTTCAAGTGTTGAAGGTGATGCTATCATAACCAAAAGAAGCAAGGGCATCATTGCACTGCTAGACAGCGATAAAATTCAAGACTCTCTGCCAACAAGCCTTGGTGGCCAAAAGCATTCAAGTGGGAATATCAACGGTATACATCATACTGCCTATTGGGGAATGAGGGCTGATTATGTTTTACCATCAACATTTGGTTTCATTATCAAAAAATCTGGCGTATTTTGGCCACAACAAGATGAAGATACGTATCGTTTAATCGAAAATAGGCAAGCCTCATCCGACCACCGTTTGGTATGGGTTGATGTAGAACTAACTAAATAACAGGAAAAAAATGAGACATTTTCTACCAATTTTATTACTTTCTTTAGGTACCGCATCTTGTGTTAGTACCGAAGTACCTAAACAAGACGCTGCACCTAAAAATATTATTATGGTCATCGGTGATGGTATGGGACCCGCGTACACTACCGCTTATCGTTATTTTAGCGACAACCCAAATACTGAAATGGTTGAAGAAACTGTATTCGATCGCCACTTAATCGGTTTATCTAGCACATACCCTGCAGCAGTTTCAGGTGTAGTGACAGATTCTGCCGCAAGTGCAACAGCGTTAGCGACAGGAATTAAAAGCTATAATGGCGCTATTGGCGTTGATGTTAATAAAAATAGCGTACAATCTGTATTAGAGTGGGCAAGACTTCAAGGTAAAGCTACAGGAGTAGTCGTTACCTCACAAATAAACCATGCTACACCAGCCTCATATTTAGCTCACAATGAAAGCCGTACAAATTATAATGCTATTGCCGATAGTTATATTGATGATGGTATTAAGGCTGACTTATATCTTGGTGGTGGCTGGCGGTACTTTATCCGCGAGGATAGAAATATAGTCAATGAATTTACACAAGCAGGCTTTCATTATCTTGATGACTATCAAGGTCTAACAAACTTACCAAATGATAAACCTGTACTTGGATTGTTTGCTGATATCGGCTTACCTTGGGCATTAGACGATACGAATAAGCATCGTTTATCTGCCATGACAAAAGCTGGCATTCATCATTTAGTTGACTACCAGAACAATCCATCAGAAAACAAACAAGGCTTTTTTATGTTAATAGAAGCCAGCCAAATTGATTGGGCTGGCCATGTAAATGATGTGAGTAATGCTATGGCTGAAATGGACGACTTGGCTAAAACATTAGAGTACCTAGAGCACTTTGTTGAGCATCACCCTGACACCTTAGTTATTGTAACCGCCGATCATAGTACTGGTGGCCTAACTATTGGTGCAAAAGGAAAATACGAATGGCAGCCTGAAAAGTTACGCAGCATGAAGCACTCTCCTACATATATTGCCAAGCAACTAATAAAAAATGAAATCACCCCTGTTCTTGCTGCTAGATTATTTAATTTTGAACTATCTAACGACGATATAGCCATGCTTATTCAAAGTAAAGATACGGCGATATTAAACAATAACACTAATATCAAAAAACTCAAAAACACGTCAACGCTTGAGTTTTCACTGTCACTTTCTATCAAACAGATTATGGATAAATACTCAAATACTGGCTGGACTACAGGTGGTCATACTGCCATCGACGTACCCGTATTTGCTTTTGGAAAACAAAGTGAAATGTTCAATGGTCATCAAGATAATACTGATATAGCGAACAAAATATTTTTACTATTGGGTAAGTAAAAATTAAATAAAAGTAACGCTCATTATTACAAAATGTACAAATATCAAAATGATTGCATTTATTGTTTAGAAGAAACTAATTTCAAGGAAGATTATTATGAACGTTGAACAAATCAACCGCTTAAGCTTACTATCTAAAAAAGTTGTCAATGCACATGCATCTTTTAATGAGCTTACTGAATTCAAGGAGCTGTTAAATAAATGGAATCATTCAATTAAGTTCAAGCTTCCCCAAACGAGCAATGGTTCAAGATGTATTAATTCTAAATAAAGAATTTAAAGCTTGTTTACATGACAATGCTATTTATTCGAAAGTGAACTATAAGGAAGCTCTTCAATATTCAAAAATTAAAGAGCTCATCTGTTTTAAGTAGAACTTAGTCTTAGGCACTCTGAAAGCAATCAAATAACTATGTTGTTCTATAAAAGTGCGTTAAAACGTTGAAAACCCCGTTCAAGATCTTCAATTAAATCGTCAACATCTTCTAAACCAATATGTAGACGAATTAATGGGAACTCTGTTGTCCATTTAGTTGCACTACGAATCGAATCAAGACTAGTGATACCTAAAATTAACGACTCAAACCCTCCCCATGAATATCCCATTTTAAAATGATCTAAACCATCAAGAAATGCAGTTAACGCCTCTCTATTGCCACAATTTAAAGTAAAAGAAAATAACCCATTTGAGCCAGTAAAATCACGCTTGAAAAACTCATGCCCTGGGCAAGACTCAAAGGCAGGATGCAAAATAGTATCTACTTCAGATCTATCCTTTAACCAATTAGCTACCTTTAATGCGCTTTGTTGATGCTGCTTTAAACGTACTCCAATAGTACGAATACCCCGTAGAGCAAGATAAAGATCATCAGGTGAAGTACATTGTCCCATTAAGTAACTATTATCACGTAATTGTGGCCAGTACTTCTCTACCGCAGTTGCGGTGCCCAACATAACATCTGAGTGACCGACAATATACTTTGTCGCCGCTTGCACGCTAATATCAACACCGTAATCAAATGGTTTAAAATTAATACCTGCACCCCAAGTATTATCAAGCATAACAATGCAATCATGCTTATGGGCAATAGCACTAATTGTTGGCACATCTTGAACTTCCATGGTAATAGAGCCAGGCGATTCTAAGAAGACAATACGGGTATTCGGTTGAATCAATGCTTCAATATTGGCACCAATTAATGGATCATAATACGTTGTTTCAACGCCCATTTTGGCAAGGATTTTATCGCAATAATCACGAGTAGGCTCATACACACTATCAACGATTAAAATATGATCGCCACTTTTAACAAAAGAAATTATAGCATTGGTAATAGCGGCAGTACCTGAAGGATAAAGCGCACAGCCAGCGCCGCCTTCGAGCTCAGTCATGGCATCACTAAAAGCAAATGCGGTTGTAGTACCACGTCTACCATATACCATGGTTTGGTTATTACGATTTTTTAAGGCATTATTCATTTCTGCGACTGTATTAAAAACTACAGTGGAAGCACGAGTTACACTTGGATTTACTACACCGTTAGTCCACTTAGCTTTACGACCTGCGGTAACAATTTTCGTATCTTGTTTCATCTTTTTTAAACGCCTTTATTTACTTATTCTATTACTGAACAAAATAGCTATCTAGCCATCTAAAATATAATTGTATTTATACCCTGAAATGGATCTTTTTTCACCTGTTATCTAATTAAAATTAATAAATAGTTACTTAAGTTATCTGTTACCATTAAAACAAGCCTAACTGAGCCTCAGTTATTTGGGAAAAGCTTGAACCAATAAAGGGAAGAATAGCATCAGCAACCGCACATAGCTGCCTGTCGACATAAAATTGATAATCAAGTGGTGCAGATAAGTGCTCTACTACTTGCGGACCATTCACCGTTATATAATATTCAATCCAACCACGATTTTGATAACGCAACGCTTTACCTTGTTTAGTATTGATTTCATCCGCCAACCGAGCCGCTTTAATATGTGGTGGCACATTTTTTACATACTCGTTTAATTTACGCCGGATACGTTTACGATAAATCAATTTGTCATCAAAATCGCCGTTCAAGGTTTTAACAACCGTTTCTTTTATATAGTTTTCAATATCTTGTTTATCAAACAGCTCAGGGTTAAACACTTGCCAATATATATTTTTTTGAAAGTCTTTCGCCAATTGTGTCCAGTCTGTACGAACACTTTCTAAACCTTTAAATATTAATCTCGAAATAGCCTTATTTTCTTGCTTTACTTTATTGGTTTCTTCATTATCAACACAGCTTAAATCAACCATTAAACCCGCATATCGCTTCTTAGTTCCAACATCTCTACCGCGAATAGTTGGCATTAAAAATTTGGTGAAATGTGTTTCGAATTCAATTTCTAAATGACAATCTAAGGCCAACTCTTGCGTTAAATATTGTCGCCATTTTTGATTAATAAAGCCCTGTAACTCATTGCCCAAAACTTTACTTTGTATTAACGACTGCTCACTACCAATATGAACAAAAATAGAATCCGTATCGCCATAAATAACACGATAGCCTTTGGCCTCAATCCAAGCTTTAGTTGTTTTCAAAATTTCATGACTACGTTTAGTGATAGAGCCAGATAAACGCGGATCGAAAAATCGGCAACCGGTAGAGCCTAATACGCCATAGAAACTATTCATAATAATTTTGATTGCTTGTGATAAAGCGGCATTGTTTTGTAGTTTGGCTTTATCACGCTCTAACCAAAGGGAGGTGATAATGTCAGGTAAAAAATTCTTCTCTCTTGAAAAACAAGCACCATCAAAACCCGATATGCATTTGTCACTTACTTGTGCTGTTTCCGTTATTTTTTCATTCATCCCTTCAATAAGTCCCATAGGGTCTATTTTAAAACTTCTAATAATACTGGGATAAAGTGATTTAAAATCAAGTACTAAAATATTGTCATATAACCCCGGAATGGAGTCCATAACATAACCACCGGGGGAGATAAGATCTGACTCACCGTCTCCCATATTAGGAGCAACGTAACCACTTCGATGTAACTTAGGCAAATACAAATTAGTAAAAGCGGCCACAGAACCACCTATTCTATCAATAGCAAGCCCTGTTAATTGAGCCCTAAGTTGCGCAAATTTTAATAGTTGAGTTTTTTCAAAGATCAACCAAACTAAACGGCAATCTTCTAAGTTATAAGCAGCTAAGGCAGGTTTATCATGATTAAAGTTATGGGTAATTTCTGCAACTTTACTTTCGGGGGTGACATTCACTTTATTATCCATTTTTTTACCAATACCGAGTAAGGTATTTGCAACATTATCAAGTGAAAAACTAGGAAAGCTATAAGTTGCCGTTTTTAGTAAATCAATACCATCGAGTACCACACGCCCTGCTATTTCAATAAAGACTTGTTCTGTATTGTTATTATTTTTCCGCCAACGGGGTGCACTGCCATCTCGCCCAATAGCAAATTTAATTCCGTGCAAATCCATACGTTTTTGTAATAAACTAAAATCAAAATTAATAACATTCCAACCAATAAAAATATCAGCATCAATAACGGCTACTTGTTTAATCAATTCAATTAGTAATTCTTGTTCACCTTTAAGCCAAATAATATATGAATCAGCATCGGCTTGTGGCTCACCTATCATTAATACTCGTTTAAGTTCATTTTCATCAACGTCTGGGCTTTTATTATTCGCATAAAGCCCGATTGAATAGAGTTCGCCTGCCATTGAACATTCGATATCCAGCGATAACATAGACAGCACAATATCTGATTTTTCAGCCGAGGCTTTGCACTTGGCCTGTGTAACCCGATCAAAACTAACACGATCATAATTAATCATAGTTTGACTATTACCAATAAAATCAACATCGGCGGTAATGAAGCGTTCCATCAAATATCTGTCATCAGGGCGTATATCATCCTCATAACATTTTATTTGTGCTAGCTTTAAACAGTCACGAGCACGATAAAACTGGCCTAACGTATTAAGATAGAAACCATGAACTGTTTGTTGCCCAAACGTTTTTAACGCTAATCGTTGCTGCTTAACAAGGATAATTCCGTGTTGTTGTAATAACTGTTCAGCTTGTGCTGCATACTTTTCTTCAACAAAAAATACTGTTAGTTCATTATTAACAATAAGTTTTTTAGCACCTTCAGCTGTTTTTAGCCATAATGTTATTTGTAAGCCATTGCCTCGGTCTTTTACTTGACGAGTTAATAGAAAACCATTTTCAATTTGCTGCTGTTTTATTGGCATAGTTTTTTGTTATCAGTTAAATTTATTGACGAGTATGTGCATAAAAAACAAAAACCTGTTAATATATACAGGTTAGTATAAAGCAAACATTATACTAGCAAAACATATATTTATGCCTTGTTCGTGCTGCTTTCCATGTAAGACCCTAAAAATATACAATCTTCTGTGATAAAAATATTTTTAAAAAAAAGGATCAAATATGGAAATTAATACTGCAAACAAGCAACTAAACCCAGTTACTGTATACTTTTTGAACTTAAACTCAATCACTACAATCAATTCATATAAGTTTAGAATTCGTGGTTTTTGCTTGTTTGCGTTTAATATCAAAGACTATTTAAATTGCGATTGGAGCAAGTTAAATCATATCAAAGTGCTTGAGTTTTTATACCTCCAAAAGGAACTTAATAGGGCACACACTTCGATAAATGTGACACTCTCCGCCATAAAATCAGTTGCATTACACGCGTGGCAATTGACAATTATCTCAACAGATGAATATTTACGAATAAAAAATATTAAGTGTATAAAAGGGCATAGGCTAGCAGCAGGAAGAACATTATCAATACATGAGGTTACTCAGTTAAGAGATTATTTCATATCATCAAATAATATAATAATGAAAAGAAATTATGCTCTTTTTGCATTGGCCTGTGGTGCAGGATTAAGAAGACGAGAACTAATGCACTTAAATATTGAACATATTTTAAAGGACAGGATCATAGTTCAAGGCAAAGGAAACAAAGTAAGAGAGGTTTTTCTCAATGAATTTACAGAGAATGCTGTAAAGCGTTGGGTGAGTGAATTAAATCAGGAGAAAGGCGCTTTATTTATGAGTGTTCGCAACGTGAATAAAGAAGATAAAAGAATATCTATCTCTGGTATACGAGACGCTATGCTACGCATTGTTAAAGATTCAAAGTGTGAGCACTTTACAACACACGATTTAAGACGAACCTTTGCAACTATATTACTAGACGTTGGAGCAGATAAATTTGCAGTACAGCGATTAATGGGGCATTCATCATTAACAACGCTCGAAATTTACGATAGACGGGGAGAAAAAGCGGCAATTGATGCGATCAAACTACTCCCCTTTTAATTTATCCACATTTTAAAAGTAACCGGTATTCAATATTGTTTATAACTTTTGTTCCTGGTACTTGTTCTATTCACAAAGTCACGCTGTATAAAGGCTTCAATTGTGAATAACTAAAAAAGTCACCTTTTACAGTGACTTTTTTTATTTAAATATCTTGTTTTCTATCTTGGATAGCCGTTTATCAAAACGCCAAGCAAAATATACGAACGCTAGAAACGGCGCGTTAATGCCCGTCATTTCAGCTATTTCAAAGACTCCCATTTTGGACCCCCTATTTTAATTGCTCTATACATCAACTTTGATTTAAATCTACCTACACCATCACAACGAATAGCATCAAAATACATTCGGTGAACGTCCTTGTGTGGCCTATCCTTATCAACACAATACACATCGTGAATAATTGAGGCTCTACGATGCAAACCTACGAACGGTGAACCAATAACAGGCCAAAGCAAACGAGGAATACTAGAGCCATCAACAACACGGCCTTTTTTAGCTGTCCACATTACGCCAGAATCATCAATAAAAGAAAAATCGGCCAGTAGCTCTACTTTTCTTTTATCGCCTTTAATCCACCTTGTATCGGCTTCACCAATAAATTCGGCCATGTTAACCCCCAATACTTTTTATAAATGCTGCTTCATTTCTACGAGCTGCTTGCTCTTCTGGTGTGCCGTTACCGACATCATAAAGCCAACCACCTAAAGACCAATTCTCATTTCCACTTAATATTGCACCAACAGAATCAACACCCTGAGAAAAAATATTATCTGGGTTAGTAGGAGAAATAGCATTTAAGCCGTCTTCTACTTCACCTTTAACAAGGTATAAAGCAACAAAACCAACAGCGCCAATGGCAATTATCATCCCTGCTTTAGTGTCTAAAACGTTTAAAGCACTCATGCGAACCCCCGTTCAAATCCTGTTTGAATTTGCTCGTTAGTGTATGGCTGCTGCCCGTTTTCATGCTTGATAATGGCCGCTATTAATAACGGATAGTGCTCAGGCTCCAACGGTTGCCACGATTGAACGCCCAATACCGACGAAACATGATTGATATAACTGATAGTGTCGTTTTCATGTGGTGGTGCCCATCTGTCTATAATTTGATTTGTTGTATTTAATTGATACACATCGCGGTACGTTCTTAATATTCGCGCTAATGCTCTTAAACCATTCTCAGGCGTATCAAAAACAATAAAGCCTTGATTAGAATCTATAGCGCCCTGCCATTCTTGCCAGTTACCTGTCGCTCGAATATTTCCCGCGTTATTATTTCTAATACCAAGGGGTTTATTGTTTGTGATCATAATAATCCCTACTAGGCCAACTAAGGCCAAAGCCCATTGATTACGCGTTAACATCATCAAAATCATGTAATCCTAGTTGTCTAGTTTCCCAAGACGTAGGCTTTCCATTTTCATCTTCTGAATGCACTATTGTTGCAACATCTTCAATACCGAGCGCATCATCATCCATGTGACTAATTACCTTTACAAAATGCTGCTTGAGCTTTTTAGTTAGTGGCAATCTGTTATTATCAATATTGGCAATTCTGTCTTTGTGTTCTTTGATTTTTCTATTTGGCATAATTTAAACCTTTATTAATTCGCGTCCATACGGGCCTGCAAGCAAAACCCCATACTGAACATATTGAACAAATGACATGTAGTCACCGTTTGTCGTAACTGTTTGCACAGCCTCAAAAACAATCTCTACTTTTAGCGAGTTGTTAAACTTCCACCCTGCTTGAGCCGTATCAGCATCCTTTATCCATAATTCATTCCTTGGCTGCAACCCTTGACCATAATTAAACCCCACCAGTGGACGTATAGAATAATCTAAGTCAACTATATGAATCGTACCGTCTATAGTTACCCGTAAAAAACCATTTGCGCCGCCCATAGAACCTAAATAAGGAAGGTGTACCGCAAATATCTTGCCCTCACCAGTAATGTCTAAACATGTTTGAGTACCGATAGAAAGAGAGTGGGCAGTGTGCGCCCCTCGTACATATGAAGACCACGAACTTATTTTCGAGCGATCCTGAAAACTGGTTTGACTCGCCATCACGCCACAAGATGAATAATTATACCAAGACCCTTTCCCTAGTAGCTTTTCGCTAGGGTCTGCTAATGTTAATACTTTCATAACTCCCCCTTAAAACAATTCATCAAGCGAACGAACAGCGACATTTGCAACCGTTGGATGCAAGGTTAAAGACATTTTATTTTCCCAACTGTAAATTCCCGCAGGTAATAAAATGCCATTGACCGCATCATTGACATAACAAGGTTTATCAATTTGATACGTTCCTTGTTTTCTCACTGTATTCGCTGCAAAAATTTCAGTCGCAACAGAGATGGTTTTGATTGGTGGATATTCAGCGCGGTTGGCACTATCAATGCCGACCGCACCCGATAAACTAGAATCACTTGCTTTTGCTACACCAGCCCAAAAACGAATTTTTTGCGGATTATCGGACTCAAAAACGATTTGAGTACAAGGAGATCCATACGAGGTTAAATCAATCTCTAACCCTGCCTTTATTGAGGTTCTTAAAGACCATTCACCGCCTTCACCGTGAAACTCTGCAACTGCATCTTCACTAATTTGTAACACCTTAAAATGATGGGCAGTTACGCCCATCATTGAAGCTATTGATGAAATATCTTGATTTAAAATCATTAGCCAAACTTCCTTACTGCAAACGCTACACCGACCACACCAACCGCCAGAGAGACATACTTCATAATTTCTGTGATACCTTCGACAGAATCATCTAAGGCGACATTGCCCGCGACCTCTAAAGCTGAATCAAGTCCCTGCTCTTGCAAGCTAGCCATTTCAAGCATCGAGGTATTTAACATGCCTGAGTTATCAGCCAGAAAACCACCAAACAAAGCGGTTAATTCGTTATTACCCTGTATAGATTGCTGTGATAAAAAGCCTACATCAGCGCTGTATTGTGCTGCCTGACTTTTTAATCCTGCACCGTAGTTATCAAGTGACTCTTGATGCTGAGTCGTTAATATATCCACCGTATTAATGGTTTTATCCACTAACATGGTGTTGTTCGTCAACGCTGAGTCAGTTAGATACGCTAAGTCAGAGCCGAATTGACCACCTAACGCTTGTGTTGAAGCAATAACAGAGTCAGTTATATACGCGTTATTACTTAATGAATCAGCTGCGACATTAGTGACATTGTTATTGGCTTCACTGACCATCGACATAGCGCTGTCAGAAATTCGCGCATTATCAACACTGGAGATACCAAATAAATCAATAACTGCATTGATGGAGCTGTCAACAACATCGGTAGCAATTGAAAACAGATTGCTTGATTCAAGCACAGCCGTTTCAGCTAATCTAATACCTTGCTCAACTGCGCCAAAATCTGTCATTGTTAAACTGACATCAGTTTTGTTTTTACTGCCGCTGAGGATGATGCTAGGCAGTATGTTGTTATTTCCACTTAACGTGCCGCGATTTCCTGTATCAAAGCCCGTTGATGAGCTTTTTGAACTAAGTAAACCCATAAAGCCCCCTTATTTTTTTAAGATTAGCGCTAAACCCAACGCAGCAACGGCAAGCAATAAATAATTACTGTTACCGCCATTGACGATGTGATTAGAACCCCAATTTTGACCACTGGAGGTGGAAGTACTTAAACCACCACTGCCACCGCTAAGGAAATCCATTACGCTGCTACTGTGGTAGCTTGGCGTTTGTTGTACATGCTAATCAGTACAGAGGCGACAACAGATGCCGCTACAGAGGTTAAAAATACTTTAGTATTCATAATTACTTTCTCGCTAAAAGATAAACAACAGCCAATGCTAAAGCGCCACCAATCGCAATAGTGGGATTACCACCAACCGATTCCATGAAGTTTGAGTATTGACCACTCGTTAATGGTTGAGGTTGATTAACATTTGCTGTTTGCTCAACCGTGTTATTTAGGGTTTGTTGACCTTGCGCTGTCGCATCGGCTTTCGCCTCTGCGGAGCGTAAATCAAGGTAACCTGCGGCTAGCTCTGTGAAGTTATCCCAGAACCCACCACCCGTAGTTTCTAAGGCCATAAGCCCCCCTTAATTAAATGCCGTTAAAAGACGTTAGGTATTCAACAACGATGTCGAAAGCACCCGAAGTATCTAATTCAGTACGTAAACGGAAATCATTAGCGCCTTGAACGACTAATGCTTGTGATGGATCACCGTCTAATGTGAAATCAACAGAGGTATGTTTTGCTGCATTAGGATTACGGCCGTAATCGACCTGAACCCCTGCACCCAACACTTTGTCAAAGTCATAAACTGGACGTTCATTAACTTCTACTTCTACTTTGCTAATGTCCGCTTTAAAAAGATGAATAGCGGCAATACGACCTTCACGAGGGATATTGTCTATTTCTTTTTGACCTGCCGTAGCAGATGAAGCAGGAAAGCGTTTAAATTTCGTAATCATACCCAAAGGCGATTGATTAGATTTATTCGCGTATGCAGTTAGCACTGGCGCAGCAGCTGCACCATCAATATCAACACGCAAATCGAACGTTGACACATCGGCAGTGCCAATTGCTGTCATACGACGTAAACCTACGTTATCCATTTCAGGACGTACAAACCAAAGGGTAATAACACCTGCTTTGACATTGCGTTTGTAATACTTGTTGATATCTTGCAAGCGAGTTGCATCAATAAACGATTGAATTACTTTACCGTTGATACGTACTTCGATGTTTTTTAGCTGCGCTAACGTAACACCTGCATATTTGATATGAATAGCATCATAGGTAGCACCAAGCGGTAACTGTAAAGTTGCCGTTGAGCCTGCTGATACGTTGGAGAAACTAGTTAACGATTTTGACTGACGAGCCATATTTAAATACTCCCCAATTAACCAGTGATGCGGCGAACCGCTGAAATTTTGTTACGAGCCATGCTTGCTAGTAAAGAACCAGCAGCGACAAGTAGAACGGTTTTTAATGCAGATTTAGGCATTTTGTGAACTCTCTTTTGTTGTTAAATAAACAGTTAAATGAGCGTCCACAATCCGCTGAGATTGGATTTTTTCCGAAAAAAAAGCGCCTTAAAGCGCCTTGATTCGTTAACGGGTATTTAGAAGAAGTACCAAGCCACCAAATTAGCTAATTTCACCATTAATGCGACCCAAACAAATAATATTAAGGGAGCAATAAAGCCAAATAAAAAGATATTAATAATGAGTTCAATCATAGTTTTCGTGTATCCCAAAGAATCCAAAGTAGAAAAACTACATAAGCACCTAGGACGCATTTAACCCCAAAAGGGATAGTTTTCTCTACTAAGCACATGTACATCATTTTTATGCCTTATAATTTTTTGAATTAAATGCTTCGACAGCATCAATGTAATGACTTGCTAGGGCTTCTAATTCCTTCCAACCAATTAATTCAGCTGTTTCATAAATAGCCACCATCTGACCAACAGAAAACTCTCGATGTTCATGCTTTTTATTTAAGGCAATAATTAGCAATTCAATAAGCCTTGCTTTCATTACTCTAAGTCTTTCTATACGATTACGGCTTTCTCTACTGGGTACATGTGTATCATTCATTATGCTGCTGCCTTATATTCTGCTAATGTCTTTTGCCATTTCGCTTTAGAGTTACCCCGTAAAACCGTATTAGTGAGCATGTCACGCTCTAAATAATCCAAGGCTTTAAGCTCGGTAATATCATCAACATGCACGTCTAATTCTGCCGCCATGTATTTTCTATCCTTGGCTCTGGCCATACGACCCACCCAAATTTTAGAAATATTCCCTAGAATGGTTTTATCTGATTCACTTGGTCGCTGAGTGACGGCATAAATCGTTATGCCTCGTTTACGACCACGACTAACCAAAGTATGCCAACCTTGAGGTGCTTTCCCTGGTGAAGTTACTCCCGCGATTTCTTCGGCAACACAAATGCAATTACCCCAAACAAAAACCGCTTTAGACCAAACATTAAAAGCTGCTTCACCGTTGACAACGTAGCGCACTTTTAACGGGCCTTTCGGGTTACGCTTAACTAATGACAATAAAGCTTGTGCTGTTCGTACCGTTTGAACATCCTTAACTTCGTCATACTCATCATCTGGATCAAAAATAATTAAGCGTTTTGCTTTCTTAATTTTATCTTTGACCTTAAATGATTTACCCGAGCCACTAGAGCCACAAAATAGCTCTATACACGCTTGTCGAGTGCTATCTATGCGTTTGTTAGTCAAGGGTGATTTCTCCCATTTCAAAGGCGCTAGTGTCGCTAAAATCCGCTTTTATTTGCGGCTTAGGCTTGGCTTTTGGTTTTTCTGTTGAATTGACTTCCTTTTCATCGCCTTTATTCATCACCCGAGGCATACAGACCATGCCAGTAACCATAAGCGCGGTAATTTCTGCACCGAAGTATTCACCCGCATCAGGGAAATATTTATCAAGCAAAGCACCGTAAGCCTCCGCTAACGCTTTTTTCTCTTTCTCCTTAACTTTCCAATCAGGTACAACGATGTCAAAACCCATACTAATGATCGGGAATAATAATTCGCTCGTTTCAATTTCTAAGCCTTGGTTTTCTGGTGTGGTTTCGACTAGGCCAGATTCGCCAACAGTGCCACCGTCAACGTCAACCGCTTCGGATAAAATCGCGTCAAACTCATTTATCTGCAATTTATCGTCATCGGTCATCATATCTACGGGAGTTTCTAGCGGTTCAATTTCATCACTCATCGTCATTCCACCCCTTGAGTAATTCAGTTAAAAAAGGTCGCTTCTTCGTTACGGTTTCATCCGTTAACGCCTTTTCCACTCGCTTTACTTCGACTTGAGGCGTTAACGCCTTTTCAACTGGCGTTGATTCGACTGCTTGCGTAATCGTCACGACTGGAGGCGAACCCGCGAACAACGATTCAAGGCGAACATTTGCGGGTTGAATTTCATCAGGCCAAAAGTTAGTTTTTTCTCTTAACCATTTTTGACCTTGGGGTAAGTTAGGCGTAATTTTGCCAAACAATGAAAAGTAATAAAGTTTGCTACGCTTGTCGGCACGAACTACCGACAGCTGACCCGATAGGGGGCATTTAATATGCCCGATATTATTATTCGCCATAACAAAGAACCCGAGCAACTTGTGCGTTGAAACGAATTTGTAACGAGCCAATACGTTGTACATGCTTTTTGACGGCATACAATGGCGCTTTTTCAGCAAGTTTTGATTCTTTGTTTAGTTCTTCAATTAAGTGCAATAGACTAGATTTAGTCTCTGGTGATACTTTCATCTTGGTGTCTCCCGACAGTAGATTATTTATAACGACATAGTTACAGATTGATATACTTTTAAATTTGTTTTTTTAGGGCACAATACCCTGATTGTGATATGGTTTTTCTTCATAGCATCACTAGCTAAAAAGGTAATCCGATTACCAGAAAAAGAAATCAATAAATCTTCACCTTCCATTAGATCGCAAAACTCTCTTAACCCTGCAATATCCTCACAAGGTAGAACATTTCGACCGTTAATTTCGAAGTTGATTTTTGATACTTTGCTAACATCAAAACTTATCGAGTCAGCATCATTGAAAAAGTTAAAATCTAGCCACCAATGTTCCGATGGGCAAGAGCAAATATATTGCAGCCAATAGCGCAAACCGTTCATATTCGTGTCTCCCGACAGTGAATTTATTTACGTGATTTTTTACGAGTTGAAGCTTTACGCTCTTTACGTTGATTTTGTTTGAATGTTTGCTTTGTGACAGGCAGTAAAAAACGCTGAGATTGTTTTTCAATTCGCATTCTATTAATGCGTTTATCAGGCTTTTTTAGTTTGATTTCCATTGTGCCAGTACTACCAAACTTAGGTGGCATGACTATTGGTGATTGCGACAAGCCAAGGGCAAGTGCTATTGAGGTAAAAATACTCATTCGATGTCTCCCGACATTGATTTAAATTGTCAGGACGTTATCACAACGTGCTGAGCCTAAACGCTAAGATACAGCAAGTGAATAATTATGCAACAACTATTCACTATTCATGCATATTTATTCACTTGTGGTAGTTCGCGTAAGATTGCAATGTGATGTGGTTTGGCTTGGTATTGACTCATTTTGCTCTCTAAGATATTCGCCTACCTGAATTCCAAGAATCATTAGGCTTGTCACCACCACTATAGGAATGTGCTTTCTCATTTTAGTAACTCCCGTAAATTAATAATGTGACCGTGTGTTGATTCTGCATTGGCTACTGGGTGATTGGTCACGTTTTCGTACGTAGCATCACGAAAGCCATTTTGCCAAGCTGCTCGACGGTCGGCTAATCTAAACGGGCAATCACTCGAATGTTTACCGCGAATGGCGGCTAAACTGCCACTTTCAAAGTCGCGTTGATAGGTGATGTCATCAAATTTTTTTGAGGACGAAAAATTTCCACCCCTGCTAGTTTTGTGCGTGACCATAGGTTTGATTATCCTTCTACCGCTTGGTGGCAGCTTCACTCTGCTGTCGTATTAGAAATTGCTTGAGAACTGCACATTAAAAAACAAACATCTTACAAGCCCTTACAGGGCTCGCGCATAAGGAATGCGAGCTAGCGCTCTTTTGCTGTTTCCTTTAAAAAATTATGATGCTGGGCGCAAGCGCCTAGAACGATTTACCTTACTTGCTCCCTCTTCCACTACGCTTCAGAGGGAGCAAGCCCCTGAAGAATCAGTGTTAAAAAAAACCAAAATAACTTTGGCTAGTAACACTTAAATCAACATGGTCTGCATCCCTCTGAAACTTCATAGTCAGAAACACACTCTATGAATGTGCTTGTGACTATTGTTTCAGCTGGGGATAGTGGACTTTAGAAACTCTTTCGAGCGCCCCTTGCCTTTAGCTCCACTAAATCAAAATAACACTTGTAACAGGCTATCTACCGCGCTTTTTTATACTGGTGCTGTGGTGAACCCCGACCCAGATATTACAAGACAAAGGCACGACCCCTTGCGTATTTGACGCTTCTTACTTTTGAACGCTATTGGCAAACCCGTGATTGCGTTCTTAGGCTACTCAAACCCCATTCCTAGACATAAATGCAACCACAAATCTAATATATGGTCCAATTGCATTCGAACTAGTCTAAAACCTTTTTAACGAGCAAAAGAAAGCCCCCGACATTGCGGAGGCTTTGTTTTGATTGTTAATATTTAAGCTTGTTTTCTTCGCTCCAAGCTTTTTCGTTTATCTCGGCTTTCTCGACTTGCTTATCGGTAGCGAATTTAAAGTTTTCACGCTTCAATTCGAAATCATTTTTTGATTCTACCTCTTGCCATAAGCCTTTTTCATCGGAATGAATTAACTCTTCAACGAGCATAGCACCTGATAATAATTCATAAGCCTTAGCTGCTTGTTGAGCTGTTTTAAAAGCATATCTATCATAGCCAAACTTTAATATATGTTGTTTCATAACTTTCCCTTAGACGCATAAAAGCGCATTAAAATGATTTTTTTAAGCAGGGAGTTATCTGTAAGATTGGCTTGCCATTTCAGTTGTAAACGTGCTCTAAAAGCGACCGTATTATCAACAATGATGATTTGTTCAGTCATCGTTCAGTTTCCCTATGTTAGTTTTGTATTCCTAAATGCTTAAAAAACCCCTGTAGCTAACAGGGGTAAACACATAAAGGAATCTGCTTTTACGGTTATGGGCTGGATAGTTGATAGTGCTAACTAAGTCAGACGAAACGGCTTGCACCGTGAAAGCGATCAAACTGTAATCTAATTAGGTTACATATGTCCACCCCTCGGAGTCAGGTTGCCTTTTGGTTGACATAGGGCTAAACTTTAAATAGCTAACTAATTCAGGTAAAACGCAATGACCCTACAAGACGTATTAAACAAGGTCTGTGACGGAGTTTCAGACAACAAAACATCTCAAAGACTTGGCATTTCTCGCCAAGTATTCAGCGCTTACCGAAACGGGCACAAAAACCCAAGTGATGATGTACTAGAGAAAATGATTGAGATCAGCGGATTGAATCCCGTAGAAGTGTACTTAGCCGCTTACGCTGAAAAGGTACACAATCCAAAGGTTGCAGAGGCTTTTAGACACCTCTCAGCGTAATAGTACAGATATAAAAAAGACGCATTTAAGCGTCTTTTTTTTGGCTTTACGTTTAGTGTTGAAAACTTAAAACAAGAAAAATATAAGAAAAACCGCTCGTTCATTAAATAAACAACACAAATACAAACAACCGATTGATTTTGATGGGATTTTACTGTTTAGTACAATACATGTTAATATATACAGCAGTGTACTTTATTCTTTAACCTTTGGAAACTGCCGTTAAATGTTAACTGACAAGTTAAAACAAGTGATCCGTCAAGCGTATAAAACTATCGGTGAAAACTTAAGCAATTTCAATCCGCGTAAACAGCAAACCTTTTTAATTGCCGAAATAGCAAAAACATTATCGGGTGAATACAGTAAAGATAGAAAAATAATTACCATTGAAGCTGGTACTGGCACAGGTAAATCATTAGCTTATAGCTTAGGCGCCATACCACTGGCTTTAGCACGTGACAAAAAGGTCTGTATTTCCACTGCTACTGTGGCATTACAAGAACAGTTAGTAGACAAAGACCTGCCCTTTCTAAAGAAACATGCAGGTCTTAAATTTGATTTTGCCCTAGCTAAAGGTCGACAACGCTATGTTTGTCGACAAAAACTAACCCAAGCAGTTTCACATAACGTTGACTCTCCACAAGTGGGCTTCACCTTTGCTGAAAAACCCAAAGCGAGTGATGTACGCACGTTAAATGCCATGCATAAAGCTTTAACCGATGGTAGTTGGTTAGGCGATATTGATTCATGGAAAACCCAATTACCACACCATATATGGTCACAAGTACAAAGCGATAAACACAGCTGCTTAAAAAGCTTAAGTGAGCATAGCCATTGTCCGTTTCATAAAGCGCGCGAAACAATGGAACAAGCACATGTATTAGTGGTAAACCATAGTTTATTATTGGCCGATCTCGAACTAGGCGGTGGCAGAATACTGTCTGCACCTGATGAAACTTATTACATTATTGATGAAGCTCACCACCTTCCTAAAGTAACACGCGATCATTCTAGTGCTAGCATTGCCTTACGTGGCGCAATAGATTGGCTCACGAAATTAAGAGATACTGGCGATAAAATGGCAAAGCTAATTAAATCGCAACGAGCAATTTCTCCCGCTTTAAAACTGGGTGATGATTGCCAAGACTTATTAATGGAAATGCAAAAAGTGCTCACATTTGTTGATAATAATGCTAGCGTTTATTTTTCTGAAAACCAAGACGGCAATACCTTCAATAAAACCTTTAAAGGTAACAACAAAAATGACGAACAAGTGTATCGTTTTGACAATGGTATCATCCCAGAAACCTTAAAAAACTGGGCTGAAGATATTCATGAACTCAGCAAAAAGTCATTAAGCCATTTAAATAAATTATACAGCGCCTTAATAGAATCCGTTAAAGATGGCGATACGCAAATGTATTTAGCCGAACCTGTACTAGGTGAAGCGGGTTTTATGCTACAACGGCTAGAGAATTTAACAGCTCTTTGGAAAATGTACGCCAAAACTGACAGTGAAAAAGCAGCACCCATGGCACGTTGGCTGCAAAAACAAAACCCAAGTAAAAGCAATGCCCGTCAAGATTATTTAGTCTGTGCTTCTCCCATTGAAGTAGGTTTCACTTTAGAAGATAAATTATGGAGTCAATGTGAGGGTGCCGTTTTATGCTCAGCAACATTATTAGCCCTAAACTCTTTTGATCATTTTCGTTTTCAAGCGGGTTTAAAAAATAACGATGATAGCCAATACCAACAAGTCGGCTCACCTTTTGACTATCAAAATAACGCACAGCTAGTCGTTGCTAAGATGAGTAATGAGCCAAGTGCCGCAGAATTTACTGACGAACTTATTGAAAAACTGCCAAAGTACCTAGCACAAGGCAATGCGAGCCTAGTGCTATTTTCATCTTATTGGCAAATGGAAAAAGTAGCACAAGCGTTACGTGACCAACACAAACTCGACATTGTTGTACAAGGAGAGCATTCTCGCCAACATATTATTGAAAGCCACAAAAAACGTTGTGACGCCGATAAAGAAAGTATTATTTTTGGTACCCAAAGTTTTTCAGAAGGACTAGATTTACCGGGAAAGTATTTAACTAATTTAATTATCACCAAACTGCCATTTTCAGTACCAACCTCACCTGTTGAACAAGCACAAGCTGAATATGTAACCGCAAAAGGTGGCAATCCGTTTATGAGTTTATCTGTACCTGATACCTCCAAAAAATTGGTACAAGCCTGCGGAAGATTACTGCGTAATGAATTAGATGAAGGTGTAATTACTTTAATGGACAAACGGGTAGTGACAAAGCGTTACGGTAAACAACTACTTGATTCTCTACCACCATTTAAACGAGTCATTGAGAAGTAATAACTGCAAAAAAACAGCACTTAATATGAGTTTAACAGCTTCAGCTCCTACCCATTTAATAATTGATGCTTATTCAATTTGATAACTCAGTGTTAATAGGAGGATTATTATAATTTATCGCTCTGGGATTTTATTAGTTAACCTGAGCTTTGTTTAAAAGATAGTTACACCATTGAAATATATGGATTAAATTACTTTTGATATCTCTAGCTTGATAGTTTTACTTAATTCAAGGCAAATTTGCGCGTCAATAGCTAGCCTATTGCAATCGAATTTAACGTAGAAGTTAGTAAAAATAGTTGCTAGAGAAACATTTATTAAGCAGAGTTCATATATGGTCTCCTCCCGTATTGCAAGGTTTAACTCATCGATAACAGGGACAGGATTGCTGTCATATATACGGTCTTTTAATGAAGTTTATTACTTCTGACCTCGATATATTCCGCACATATTGTCCTTATCAGGTTATCGGTATTTGCTACCACTGAAATCTCCAGGTTTTCAATATGCAGGTTTTACCTGTTATGTCATCGTTTTGTTCTACCTACGCAATTCTT
>MAAC01010198.1_pt1 | contig 60833 bp, 59 predicted proteins | sample 1115981 | NCBI WGS metagenome assembly MAAC01 (sample SAMN04961126, study PRJNA320927) | seawater metagenome | isolation source: sample BD02T64 sea water enriched with oil for 64 days | place: USA:Gulf of Mexico | collected 2013-07-27 | reverse complement strand
CAGCATAGAGATTATTACAGACCATCAATAAACAATAAAAAAGCCTGAATATTGCTATTCAGGCTTTCGTTTAAATGGTTAGAGCTAGACTAATAGATTTAAAATCTATTACATCATGCCTGGCATACCACCCATGCCACCGCCCATGCCGCCCATATCAGGCATTGCTGGACCAGCGTCTTGTGGTGCATCGGTAATCATTGCTTCAGTGGTTAACATTAAGCCAGCAACAGAAGCTGCAAACTGTAAGGCACTGCGCGTTACTTTAGTTGGGTCTAAAATACCCATGGCAATCATGTCACCGTAAGTACTGTTACCCGCATTGTAACCATAATTGCCTTCACCGTTACGCACTTCGTTTAATACTACTGATGGCTCGTCACCACAGTTAGCAACGATTTGACGAAGTGGCGCTTCCATAGCGCGAATAGCAACATTAACACCGTGTGTTTGGTCTTCGTTTGCACCTTCAAGATCTTTAATTGCCGTTGCCGCACGAACTAGCGCAACACCACCACCAGCAACAACACCCTCTTCAACCGCTGCGCGAGTTGCGTGTAAAGCATCTTCAACACGGGCTTTTTTCTCTTTCATTTCAATTTCAGTAGCTGCGCCTACTTTAATTACCGCAACACCGCCTGCCAATTTAGCTAAACGCTCTTGAAGTTTTTCTTTATCATAATCTGAAGATGAATCTTCAATTTGACCACGAATTTGAGCAACACGTGCTTGGATATCAGCTTCGTCACCAATTCCATCAATAATAGTAGTATTGTCTTTAGAAATAATGACACGCTTAGCCTGACCTAAATCTTCTAAAGTCGCTTTTTCTAGTTCCATACCAATTTCTTCTGAAATTACCGTACCGGCAGTTAAGGTAGCAACATCTTGTAGCATTGCTTTACGACGATCACCGAAACCAGGCGCTTTAACAGCTGCCACTTTCACAATACCGCGCATGTTATTTACTACCAATGTTGCTAAGGCTTCGCCTTCAACATCTTCAGCAATAATTAATAATGGCTTACCGGCTTTAGCAACACCTTCTAACGTGGTTAATAATTCGCGAATGTTCGATACTTTCTTATCAACTAACAGGATGAATGGGCTTTCTAATTCAACTGTGCCGTTTTCTTGGCTGTTGATGAAATAAGGCGATAAATAACCACGGTCGAACTGCATACCTTCAACAACATCTAGCTCGTCAGTTAAGGCTTGACCTTCTTCAACAGTAATAACACCTTCTGTGCCTACTTTTTCCATTGCTGTTGCAATGATTTGCCCTACCGTTTCATCTGAGTTAGCTGAAATAGTACCTACTTGCTCAATCGCTTTATTGTCAGTTACCGGTGTTGACGTGTCTTTTAATGCAGCAACGGCAGCGATTACTGCTTTGTCGATACCGCGCTTAAGATCCATTGGGTTCATACCCGCAGCAATTGATTTCAAACCTTCGTTAACAATAGCTTGCGCTAAAACAGTGGCGGTTGTAGTACCATCACCGGCTTCATCATTGGCTTTAGAAGCAACTTCTTTAACCATTTGTGCGCCCATGTTTTCGAATTTATCTTCTAATTCGATTTCTTTGGCAACAGAAACACCATCTTTAGTGATTGTTGGACCACCAAATGATTTATCTAACACTACGTTACGACCTTTAGGGCCTAACGTTACTTTTACCGCATCGGCTAATACATTTACGCCTTTAAGCATTTTTACGCGTGCGTCATTTCCAAATAATACGTCTTTTGCAGCCATGTTATTTATTCCTATAATTTTGTTTATTCATTAAATAATTAAATTCGAATTTCTACGACTACTCAACAATTGCCAAGATGTCTGATTCAGCAAGAATCAATACTTCTTCACCGTCAATTTTTTCAGTTTTAGCGCCGTAACCTTCAGAGAAAATCACTTGATCGCCCACTTTTACGTCTAATGCGCGTACTTCACCGTTTTCTAGAATTCGGCCGTTACCAACAGCAACAACTTCACCGCGAGTAGATTTTTCTGCGGCACTACCTGTAAGTACAATGCCACCGGCTGACTTTGATTCAACTTCTTTACGCTTTACGATTACGCGATCGTGTAATGGACGAATGCTCATTAATTATCTCCTGAGAATATTGAGTTTTAACAAATTTAAATAATGTGTAACTAGTGGATAAGTAAATGGGGCTAAAAATGCGCTTCACAAGTCTTTTAGCTAATTTTTTAAGCTATTTCCCTGAGTAAACTAACCCTTCCTTTGAAAGTCACCCTCTATGGTTTCGCTTTTCTGGGTAATTTCAGCTTGCTCTTGGCTAAAGTCTTTCGGGTTATCAACCTCATTTTCATAAACATTGCCACCTGCTTGCGTGAAAGTTGATGAATGAAAATGCGCATTGGCACCAAATGCTCTGCCTTGATTATTTTGCATATGTTTCTGTACTGAATTGGCTAATGCTTTACGCACATTAGGCACAAGTAACAATAATCCAAAAGCGTCAGTAACAAAACCCGGCGTGACTAAAAGCACGCCAGCGACTAATAGCATTAGCCCGGTCACTATTTCTCCGGAAGGCATTTCACCTTGAGCCATCTTTGCTTGTACTGATTGCAATGTAGCCAATCCTTGTTGACGTACATACTTTGCCCCAAGCCATGCACTAATGATAACAATAGCCACTGTTGGCCATGCGCCAATGAGTTCTCCTACTTGCATTAACACAGTAATTTCAATAATAGGTACAATAATAAAAAGTGCAAATAATACGCGAAACATAAAGACTCCTATTTTCTTTGTAAGATATATTGGGGTTAACAGGTCTTTTTCAAGGCAAGCATTAATGGGCTGATTCTGTATTAAGTTTTTGTTAACTGTTAGAGTATCAACCTTAGATAAAATAATTAGCGCAATATATGTATCAACTAGTTTTAACTACCTGCCCTAACGAAGTGGTTGCTAAAGATATCGCTCAGCATTTGGTAACTGAAAAATTAGCTGGATGTGTCAATATAATTCCCAATATTACTTCGGTTTACTGTTGGAAAAATGAATTACAGTGTGACAGTGAAGTGCAATTGTTAATAAAAACAACGAGTGAAATATTTGACGCTCTTAATGCTCGTATCAATGAGTTACACCCCTATGAAGTGGTGGAGGTTATTGCCTTGAATATCCAGCAAGGTGATAAGCATTATTTAAACTGGATAACTGAATCGTTGAAGTAGTACCGATGAAACAAAATTCTTTCCTTTATGGTTTATTTTTAGTTGTGCTTTTGAGTGTTGCAACTTTCTTGCCGCTTGCCGGCCAAGCTCAACAGTCAATCTTTGACACCTCTGATTCATCACTTTTTAGTAATGACGATGAGTTTTTAAAAGTAGACCAAGCATTTATTTTTAATTTCGATCAGGATAAAAGCCAGCTACAAATCAGTTTTGATATTAGTGAAGGTTACTATCTCTATCGTCATCAATTTAAGGTCACTAGTGAAAATGCTTTGTTATCTGAAGTGACGTTACCAAAAGGGATTGACCACGAAGATGAGTTTTTTGGTGTACAGCAAATTTATACTGAGCAGGTTAGCTTCACGGTAAACATTGAACAAGCCGATAAAAACGCATCGGTTACCGTACGCTACCAAGGGTGTGCAGATAAGGGTTTATGTTATCCTCCAACGAAGAAAAAAATTGACCTCGATGAAGTTATATCTCAAACAATAAACAACGAGTCGTCAACGATATTGTCTGCATTAAGTGCTGTTAATAGTACTGCTGAGACACCAAACACAAATGAAATTGCTAAAATAAGTGAACAACACCAATTAGCAGACATGTTAAAACAAGATAGCTTATTACTAACACTATTGGCGTTCTTTGTTGGCGGACTACTTTTATCATTTACACCTTGTGTATTTCCAATGTACCCCATTTTAACGGGCATTATTGTTGGTGCTGGAAAAAACCTTACCACGAAGAAAGCATTCACCTTATCTTTTTTCTATGTTCAAGGTATGGCTATTACCTACACTATACTCGGTATTGTTGTAGCGCTTGCTGGCGCACAATTTCAAGCGATGTTTCAACACCCCATTGTACTGATTGCACTTAGCGTTTTATTTATATTTTTAGCTTTGTCCATGTTTGGTCTGTTCAATTTAGCATTACCGGCAAGTTGGCAAAATAAATTGAATAACCTGAGCAATAAACAAAAGGGTGGCTCTATTTTTGGTGTGGTAATGATGGGGGTAATCTCGGGCTTAGTCGCCTCTCCTTGCACTACGGCGCCATTAACAGGAGCTCTGCTCTATATTTCTCAAACAGGTGATGTGGTATTGGGTGCCTCAGCTTTATATGCACTGAGTCTAGGTATGGGCTTACCCCTTCTTATTTTAGGTAGTTCTGGCGGTAAATTACTCCCTAAAGCAGGTGCTTGGATGAATATCATCAAAAATATTTTTGGTATATTATTACTAGCCGTACCTATTTTCTTATTAGAGCGTTTTATTCCCGCTATAGCGGCCCAAGCATTGTGGGCATTATTAGTACTGGGGGCTGCAAGTTACTTTTACGTCGCTAATCAAAATTCAGCGACTAATAAGCCAAAAGGCTTTACCTATGGTTTGCGCTCGTTATTGATCTTTTTAATGATGTTTATTGGTGCCAATATGGCTTACCAGTTGGTTATGCCAAGTAATCAACAAGTTGCCACTGTGAAAAATCAGCAGCAACAAATGCAACACTTTGTACATGTATCAAATCTACAAGAGTTACAAAATGCAGTTCAAGAGGCAAATCGTCAAGGAAAAACGGTGATGGTTGATTTGTATGCAGACTGGTGTATAGCGTGTAAAGAGTTTGAAAAATATACCTTCCCTGAAAAGTCAGTACAAGATGCCTTAGCAAACTCAGTATTAGTGCAAATAGATTTAACTGAAACAAGTGCATCAAAGAACGTGCAATTAATGGAGCACTTCGATGTATTTGGCTTACCTTCTATTCTATTTTTTGACTTACACGGTAAAGAGTTAAGTCACCAACGTGTTACAGGGTTTATGGGAGCAGATGAATTTAGTGCTCATATAAGGGCTATATTTTGACATATTAGCTTAATATAATGAAACTCACTTACTTGGGATAAATATCAGTAAGTGAGTTTCATTATGCTCGCATAAAATAAGTAGTGATTGGTTAGTTTACAGCATTTTAGCTGGTTGTTTTCCTACTTGAGTTTTCCAGTACCCTTCATTGATATGGTTTTGAATAAATTCAATCAACTCCATTTCAGGTACCGGTTTTGAAAAGTAATACCCTTGTATTAAATCGCAACCATTTTCTGTCAGGCTGCGTAATTGTGCTGCTGTCTCAACACCTTCGGCAATCACTGTTAAATCTAGGTTTTTAACCATCGCAATTGTTGACATAATTATTTGATAATCAGCATGATTTTCTAACATACCGAACACAAAGCTCTTATCTATTTTAATGACATCAATGGGCATTTTTTTAATATAAGCCAGTGAAGAGTAACCCGTGCCGAAATCATCTATTGCGAAGCTAAACCCGATCTCTTTAAGATTGTCCATCATAGCAATAGTGTGATCAATATCCTTTACCAAGGTTTGTTCTGTAAGCTCTAATTCAAAACTTGATGCTGATAGAGAAAACTTATCCATTAAACTTCTAAAGTAGCTTGGCAAGTTGACATCATTGAATTGACCTGCTGATAAATTAATGGCAATTCTAATATCTTTAAGACCTTGTCTTTTGATCATAACCGCTAATTCAAAACAGCGATGAATAATCCAATAACCCAATTCGATCATATATTGAGAATTTTCAAGAATAGGAATAAAGTCTTCTGGAGAGATCATTCCTCGTTCAGGGTGTTGCCAACGCAGCAAAGCCTCAAAGCCATATAATTTTTTATCTGCTGCTCGTAATTGTGGTTGCAAACTGAGGCTAAACTCTTGCTTTGAAAGCGCCTGCCTCACTTCTCCTTCTAGCATCACTCTTTGTGCAACTCGTTGGTACATTTCATGATGATAAACATGATACTGAGCACCACCATTATCTTTGGCTTCGTACATAGCAATATCCGCATGAGAGATTAAATCTTCCGCTTTTTCATCGACAAATTCGGTATACGAAATACCTATGCTAGTAGAAACATAAAATATGCTTGAGCCTAATCTTATTGGCTCTTTAAATTGCGCTAATAACTGTTCCGCAACATTGATGGCCTCATTGACTGACTTCAAATCACCTAGCACAACAACAAATTCATCACCACCAAAGCGGCAAGCTAGATCATACTGACCAACACTCAAACGTACCCGTTTTGCTGCTTGAATTAACAGTTTATCCCCTTCAGGATGACCATTACTGTCATTTACTTTCTTGAAATCATCTAAATCAAGGAATAAAACCGCTACGCCACCAGGGTATCGACCAATATTAACTATCGACTTACGTAACTGATAATTCAGCATATTTCTATTAGGTAGCCCGGTAAGTAAATCATACATGGCAATATTTTCTAGTTCTTTCGTTTTCTGCTCTACTTCTATATTTAGCTGCTCTAGCTCATAACTAAGCTCTAAGGCTGAATCAGTTAGAACGTCAAGCTCATCAGAAAATAAAATAGGCCTTTTTAATTTTACTTGTCTAAATTGATCGAATTTTTTATTTGCCAATAAAGGTAGCGCACCAGATAAACGTAACAAACGTTTGGTAAATGGACGTGCCACCGAAAAGACAAAAAGACCAAGTAAGAAAAATAGACCACTTAAAGAGATGAGGAATTGCAACCTATAACGATCATTTTTCTCTTTGAAGGGAGTTACATCATCTATTAAGGATAAATAAAATGCTCTCTTTTGATTTTTTGCTAACGGTAAAAGATTAACTAAATAGTTGTTGTCGAGATGATCTATTTGTAAGCCTTGTTCAAGTACAAAGTTTACATTGCTCTCTGTATTCGCCTCAAGTAATGACTGGACTAAATTCATATTTGAAGCTGAAACAATATCTACATTATCTAGTGTGTTATTTAACTTAGAAAAACTGATTACAGCAACATCGCTATTTAACGAAGTATTGATGGCATAAAGCATATCAACAAGACTAGCGCTCAAAGTTATGATAACAACATCACCTCGGTTATTTATTAGTGGCAAGCTCAGAATTAACTGACATTGACTTGGACAATAAATCTGATGATATGGACTTTGTAGCCTTATGACTTGATCGACATTTTCATGTACTATCGCTGGTAACATTGAAGTTACAAAGAGTGAAGTTTTTTGTTCATCAACTAACCAGACATTTTCTACATTTAAATTAAGCTGTAAACCATCAAACTGTGCCGCTAGTTGTTGTGCGAAAATGGTAAAATCATCTTGTTGAGAAAACTGGGTGATCTCGGAGAAAGATTCGAGCCAAACATTGAGCTTTGAGCGTAATATATCGCTATGCAAATTAAATTGAGCTTGACCACGATCTAAAGTATTTTGTTGAAATTGCTTATAGTCATCTTGCAACCTCGACAATGACAAAGCGGAAAAACCTATAGCCAACAACAATAGCGTAGAAACTATTAATAATAATAACTTGGTTGGCACACTGATAAATTTTTTAGTCATTAGTCAAACTACCTGCTAAAACCAATACATAAGTTGCATAGCCCACAACTGCCAATTCTCATTGCTATTTATTCTAGGGTTAGGCATTACAACAGGAGTTAACCTACCTGCACCTTGGAACCAGTGATACTCTAACCTTAAGCGCAAATTGCTGGCAAAGTCATAAGATAAACCTACCGTTGTATCTCTGTGATAACCGAAATAGGCAGGCACAAGACCGCCAGTCTCTGCTGCCAATTTTTTACCGTCTTTGTCATTTTTATCATTATAAAAGTACTCATATCTTGCTAAAAGTGATAACTCATCATTAAGCTTGTACCTTGATTGCATATACATACCTTGAGCTACTGGCGTTTTATCAAATGCGGGATGATAAAAACCTTTGGTAGTAAATACAGATTGATATATTTCACCGCTTAGCTCCCATTTTTCACCTTCATAAAGAGCGTTTAAAGTAGAGAATTGAAAAGAAAATAGGCCATTAAAAAACAGATCAAGATTAGCAGCCGTTTCATAACTAAAATCAGAATCTAAGTAAGAAACACCAAACCGCCAAGATGAAAAAGCTGGCTGCCAATAAATACTAGTTTGAGTCTCAAAATCTTGTTTTACTTTACCTAAAGCTAGGTCGCTTAATAGAATAGATGATTGCTTGGTTGAAATACTTGAAGCGCCATATGTCAAATTAAAATCAAAATCACCATAATTATCATCACTATAGCTTAACTTGATTGCTGCGCCATCAGCGCCGACAGCAATATCCCTGAAACCATCAAAATATACCGATTGTGGCAATATAATACTTGGTCGTGCAAAGGGAATATCTCTAGAACTAGAATATAACCAATGATTGTTTTTAAAACGGCCAACATAGATATTAGCTTTCCAATCACCTTTATCATATGCAGTCCAATCTAGTAAGGCATAATCTACACGTACCCCTTCTTCATATCGGTTGCCGCCATTAAGGTAAACCACTTGCCCTGCAAGTCTTAAATTAGGGCTTAACCGATAAGAGCCATTGATTCCAAATTCAGTTAATTTTGTTGATAGTCCGCCATCATCATCGACAAAATTACTGCCGTTCACATCGATTAACCCTTGCGCAGCAAAACCATGAATTTGAATGTCTTGTTCAGCAGCTTCTGCAGGAACAATAAACAGACAAAAAATTGTGAACGCTACTATCAAAAACAGTTTAGTCATAGACATAGTCACCATTTTAAGCTTCAATTTGAACAACATTTACTGTCTCCTCATCCTTGATATTCTCTACATACCCAATAGCACCGGGGGTTTCCTTTACAGCATTTATCAACTCCTCTGGGCTATTGACCATAATAGGCGCAACCCCTAATCCAGAATAAGTCAGTTTATTCCATATACGATCAAGTTGATAAGGAAACATTTGCAAACGCTCTTTACTAAAATTGACATGAAGAACGTGTTGCCTTGGTAATACATATACAGTGATTCTGCTACCGTCAGGCCATTGAGTCTGTCGCATTGTATATATACGGCGTAATTGTGAGGTGGTGATTTTGGGCTCACTAACAGATGGGTGCACAATTACTTCAACAGCCAAAGCCGTTAAACTAAAGCAGCCATAAAATACTAGCAAGCATAAAGAATAAAGTGTTTTGATAATTCAGTCCTTTTATACTTAACAATATTCACGTATGAATAATGATTAAGCATTTACCAACTATTAAGTGGGGGATTTAATAGGCATGGTAATTGGTACTAGTTACAAGAATAGCTACAAATCTATAGCTTATTGAAAATATTAAATAAAGCTTAATACTCGCCAATAAGATATCAGAAGTTACCTGCCTGTTACAACTATTAGTTGCTCCCATAGCAAAACCTAACAGTTGCAGTAATATTTATAATAACAATTTGAAATATAACAACAAAAGTAACATTCGATTGTTATAACAATCATCCTACAAATATATAATCCCTTAAAAAACAGTTCCTTATAAATATGTAACTATTACATAAGTGTAGTAAATAATAGAAAAAAACACCAATATTGAGTAACACAAAGAGATAAGACCAGTATTTTGCTGCTATATTCTGCGAAAACACTATAATATTCGCCAATATTAAAAAAATGGCTTTTTCATTCACAAAATTATTATTTTATGCAATTATAAATACTAGTTTTGTTTTACAGGTGTTTTTAACGAAGATGACCTCAAAGTTTACAGTTTTAGTGCTAAATGGGCCAAATTTAAATATGCTGGGTAAGCGTGAACCTGAAATTTATGGTGCCCAGACATTAGATGAAATAATTAATCAGCTAAAAAAACAAGCTCAAAAGAAAGAGATTGCACTATCCCATTTGCAATCCAATGCTGAGCACCTATTAATTGAAGCAATACATCAAGCATATCAAAAGGTTGATTTTATAATCATCAACCCTGCCGCATTCACGCATACCAGTGTTGCTATTCGTGATGCATTGTTAGCGGTAGCGATACCTTTCATCGAAGTACATTTATCAAATGTGCATGCAAGGGAAGAATTTAGGCATCATTCATATTTATCGGATGTTGCTCAAGGGGTTATTTGTGGCTTAGGTACAAAGGGATATCACTATGCACTTGAATCAGCACACAATTGGCTAACTCAACAACAAGAGTAGCCTCAGCACAAGCAATTACAGTTAATAGCTTGCTATTAACTTATATTAAATTAAGCAAAACCAAAACAAGGTATTACAATGGATATTCGCAAAATAAAAAAACTAATTGAACTCGTTGAAGAGTCAGGCATTAACGAATTAGAAATTTCTGAAGGTGAAGAATCGGTACGCATAAGCCGCGGTGGAAACATTATGGCTCATGCACCTATGATGCAAGCTGCACCTATGGTTGCTCCAGCTCCAGTAGCACCGGCAGCAGCGCCTGTTGCTGAGGCGGTGCCTGCAGTGACTGGCCATGTAGTTCGATCACCTATGGTAGGTACTTTCTATGCTTCTGCTTCTCCTGATTCTCCTGTATTTACTGAAGTGGGCAAGCATGTAAATGCTGGCGATACTTTATGTATTGTTGAAGCAATGAAAATGATGAACCAAATTGAAGCAGACAAATCTGGTGTAATTAAAGAAATTCTAGCGCAAAACGAAGATGCGATTGAATTTGACCAGCCGCTTTTCATCATTGAATAAGCCCACTGATTCTCAGACACAAGGGTTACTCCATGTTAGATAAAGTTGTTATCGCCAACCGTGGCGAAATTGCCTTAAGAATATTACGCGCCTGTAAAGAGCTCGGCATTAAAACCGTTGCTGTACATTCAACCGCAGATAAAAACTTAAAGCACGTATTGTTAGCCGATGAAACCATTTGTATAGGTAAAGCGCCAGCACCGGATAGCTACCTTAATATACCAATGATTATTACCGCCGCTGAAGTCACTAACGCAGTAGCAATCCATCCAGGTTATGGGTTTTTAGCAGAAAATGCTGACTTTGCGGAGCAAGTAGAAAACTCAGGTTTTGCTTTTATTGGTCCAAAAGCCGAAAGCATCCGTATAATGGGCGATAAAGTTGCCGCGATTCGTGCAATGAAAGCTGCTGGAGTTCCTTGTGTACCCGGTTCAGATGGTCCATTGACTGCCGATGAAGAAGTCAATAAGGCTCATGCCAAACGTATTGGTTACCCTATCATTGTTAAAGCAGCTGGCGGCGGCGGCGGACGAGGTATGCGCGTTGTTCGTACCGAAGAAGAGCTTATAGACTCTATTGCTTTAACAAAGAAGGAAGCAGGTACAATTTTCAAAAATGATATGGTTTACATGGAAAAATTCCTTGAAAATCCACGTCATGTTGAAATTCAAATAATGGCTGATGGTCAAGGCAGTGCAATTCACCTAGGTGAACGAGACTGTTCAATGCAGCGTCGCCATCAAAAAGTTGTTGAAGAAGCGCCAGCACCAGGAATTACGCCTGAAATGCGCGCTAAAATAGGTGAGCGTTGTTGCAATGCCTGTATTGAAATAAATTACCGTGGCGCTGGTACTTTTGAATTTTTATATGAAAATGGTGAGTTCTATTTCATTGAAATGAACACCCGTATTCAAGTTGAACATCCCGTATCTGAAATGGTTACTGGCGTTGATTTAATAAAAGAGCAATTACGTGTCGCAGCAGGTCAGCCATTATCTTACACTCAAGATGATATAAAAATTGCAGGCCATTCAATAGAGTGCCGAATTAATGCTGAAGATCCACGCACTTTTATTCCTTCACCGGGTAAGATTACTCGCTTCCATCCTCCAGGGGGTTTAGGGGTACGTTGGGATTCTCACATCTATGCAGATTATTCTGTACCTCCACATTATGACTCTATGATTGGTAAATTAATTACTTGGGGTGATAATCGAGATGTTGCCATTGCTCGTATGCGCAATGCTTTGTCAGAATTAGTTATTGATGGCATCAAAACCAACATTACTTTGCATCAAGATATCTTGAACGATCAAGGCTTTGTTAACGGTGGTGCTAATATTCATTATTTAGAGAAAAGATTAGCTGAATATGAATAATGATTAGTTTGATAGATTAGTTCAAAAGCTCTGTATTTACAGAGCTTTTTTGTTTTTAACCGTTTTACTTAGCTCCACCCTAGCACACAAAGTTAAATTATTTGAAATGACTTTTAATCTTCCCTAAATGCGCCTGCGGTTAAATGATGTCTATTTAATAATTTATAAAACTCAGTTCTATTTCGCTGAGCAATTCTTGCCGCTTGCGTCACATTACCGGCTGTTATTTTTAATAATTTCGCTAAGTAATCACGCTCAAACTGATCTTTTGCTTGTTGAAATGAAAGTAGCGGTGAGCTTTCATCCCTTAGTGCATTTTTGATTAAGGTTTCAGAAATGATAACCTCAGATGATAACGCAACACTTTGTTCAATAACATTTTGCAATTGCCTTATATTACCTGGCCAAGGTGCACTAATCAGTAATTCCATCGCTTCCTGCGAGAAACCTTTCATATCATAATGCGATTGTTTATTACTCTGACTGAGGAAATGTTGTGCTAACAAAGGGATATCTTCACGGCGCTGAATCAGCGGAGGTAGTTCAAGTTCAACAACATTGAGACGATAATACAAATCTTCACGGAACGTATTCTGTTTTATCGCTTGTTGTAAATTCTTGTGAGTTGCTGAAATGATACGTACATCAACACTAACAGCTTGCGTACTTCCTACTGGCCTAACTTCTTTTTCTTGTATCACTCTTAATAATTTCACCTGAAAATTTATCGGCATATCGCCAATTTCATCCAAGAATAAAGTGCCTCCTTGGGTTGCTTGAAAAAGTCCAAGGTGACTCTTTTCTGCCCCCGTAAAAGCGCCTTTAACATGGCCAAATAATTCAGACTCAAATAATTGCTCAGGAATCGCTGCACAGTTAATTGCCGTAAATGGTTTTTTAGCACGGTGACTAGCCAGATGAATAGCTTCTGCTAATAACTCTTTTCCCGTCCCGCTTTGACTATGAATTAATAAACTAAAATCGCTTTGTGATACCTGTTTAGTTTGTTGAAGTAGTGACTCCATCACGGTACTTCGACTAATAATTTTCTTACGCCAAAACTCATCACTACCATTTTCTTTTTTATGCTCTGGATGAGGTTGTAATCGTATAGCTTGTTCTACTGTTTGTAAAAGTTGCAGACTTTCAAAAGGTTTAGTTAAAAAGCTAAACACGCCCTGCTTAGTGGCATTAATCGCATCCGGAATGGTACCGTGCGCCGTCATAATAATTACCGGTAAATTAGGGTATTGCTCTCTAATTTGATCAAACAATGCCAAACCGTCCATGCCTTCCATTCTTAAATCACTGATGACAAGTTGTGGGTGAAAACTTTCTAGCATGCCTAAGGCGATTTTGGCATTCGCAGCCGATGCTATTTCATACCCTGCCGCAGATAAGCGAATTCCCAGCAACCTCAACAAGTTAGGATCGTCATCTACAATAAGTATTTTTTCTAAACTTTTCTGATTGCTCATTTTGCTACTGTCCATGTTCACTGATGTTTTTTTCAATATTTTTAAGCTGCAAAATTTGCTTTTCCAATTGTTTTATTTTTTCTTCAAGCTCAGACAGCGCATGATGTTGCTTGGTTTTCGCTTGCTCTTGCGCTAAGTCTTCACCAATCAATTGTTGGAATAGAAATAGCTGCTGATTAAGCTGATCTTTCAATAAAGCAACAAAAGCAATATCTGCGGGAACATAGCTCGAATGATTATTTTTCTTTTGCTGAGCATTTAACAATGCTTTAGCAGTATAAGGATTATGTATAGGTGAGTTAGGTAGGCTATGAAGCAGCAGTAAATGAATATCAGCCTTAGCCTGGTTGTCCAACTTATTTAATTTTTGCTGATTAATTTCATCCACTAACTCATTGCTCGTTAGACCTTTGATGTAAAGATAATATTGCGCATAATCTACTCGTTGTTTTTCGATAGACTTATCGATTGAAAACTGATCTGTCACTTGGCAAGCAAACAAGAACAAAGAAGAAAATAAAACTAAAAACAGTTTAGTGTTAGTCGAGCAATTAGTTGTTAAAAAGGTTAAGCGCCAATAAAAGTGTAATTTCATTTATCATCTCCTACTTGAAAAGCCTGCGATAAACTCACCTGTATCGAAGTGCCACTTGGGGGAGCCATTTGGCTTTCAATATTAATAGTACCATTTAAGCGCATTAATAATTCTTTTACTATGGTTAAACCAAGGCCGCTCCCTTTTATTGTATTATCCTGTGGCGCAGTTCCTTGGTAAAATGCGTTAAAAATTTTCCCTTGTTGTTCCAGAGCTATACCTGGACCTTGATCACTTATGGTCAACAAAACCCGATCATTACTCATCTCTATATTCAAAGAGATAACCCCTTCTTCTGGTGAGTACTTGATGGCATTAGAGAGTAAATTATCAAAGATAACCGTGAGCTGCTTAGCATTACTATGTAATAATATTTGCGTCATTGTGGAGCCATCAAAAGATGAATCAATTACTAGGTTTTTACGTTTTATGTCTAGTTTTCTCTCCTCTAAAACGGTTTCAATTATCCGTGAAAGCAATATTTTTTCTCTGTCTTGTAAACTAGTAGAATCTAAAACAATATTGAAATTGAGCAAATCCTCAATTAAACGCTGTAAACGTTTAACACTACTTTTAATGATCAATGATATTTCTTGCTGTTCCTCATTTAATGGACCAACGCTATTATCATAAAGCAATTCTGTGCCTTCCCTTATAGCCGCAAGAGGTGTTTTTAATTCATGGGAAATATGGCGAATAAAGCTGGATTTTTGTAATTCTAACGCATGTAAGCGTGTGCGCATCATCTCTAAAGCGTCAGCAATTTCATTTATTTCAATTGAACCATGAACCGAAATATTGCCTTCAAAATCGCCTCGTTCTATGCGTTTTATTTTTGCAGTTAGTAATTTTAATGGCTTGGTTATCAATATGATGAAAAATATACCAATCAGTAGCGATATTGGAATAATCAACAAACTCCATAAAATTGTATTTTGGATATTCTCAGCAGACCATTTCATTTTACTTGCTTGCAAGTTAATTAACTCATTACTGTGTTGAGCAATTTTTCCATTGATTTCCGTTAGCCTTTTAAAGGCATGTTGAACTTCTACTAATGAAAGCTTATTTTTTTCCAGGTGAGTTTTATCTTGTAATAGCTGGTTAATAGACTCCGTAATATGGATAAAGTTGCGACTTAGTTTTTTCAAGTTGGCATCATTAACTCGTGACAAACTGGGTATAATTTCGGTATGAATGATGTCTTCTTGTTTTAAATAACTTGCTAATAATTCATCGTCTTTTAACACGACAAATTGACTAGCAAATCGCTCCATTTTCTTCAAAGAGCTACTAATTTCACGATTTATATTTATTAATTCTGCAACATCAAAAATTGCATTAGCACCTTGTTTCGACAATTGATTTACTTGATTGGCGCTATAAAGCAAGGCGAGAGCTAAAGGCAACGCGACAAGCGTAAAACCGAGCAAAGTAAGATGCTTTATTGATAAAACTTCAATCGAAAAAAGCCTCTTTTTCAGTGAAGTGATTTTTTTCTGAATTGCTAACACGATAAATACTTTTCCTATTATTTTATCAAGCCGGTACATTCCCAAACCACGTTCTTTGTAAGCGATATTAAAGGTAAATACAACACTGTTGCTAGAAAGAGACAACAACAGAAAGGATATAACTCTCTGTTACTTACTGATTACTATAGGGTTTTAGATTTACACTTCAAGCATATTGAAGTAATAAAATTTTCCGAATTAATATGTGTTGCCAATTAGCAACAGCAACCAAACATAAAAACAGACTTTAACCTTAAAAAACAACAACTTGCTATTTTGGTATGTCTTGTGCAACTACCAATACATCACTTAGAGAAGCAGACGTGTTATCTAATCTGATTAAGCTTTATCAACATGTGGTGCATTCACCGCAATAACATCAAAGGACATAAAATGAAAAATATTAGTTTAATTAACGTATCAATGATAGTTGTCGCTGCGACTCTTACCTCTAACTTTGTCAGTGCTAATGATAAATTAACCGCTCAAATAAGCGAGCAAGTAAGCTACTCAGAGCTAATTGCTAATCTAGATAGCGATAAAGATGGTTTACTCTCTCAAACAGAAACCTCAGCGAGTAAGGTAAAAGTTTTACAAGCTGCTTTTGAAAAAATTGACTCAAATAGTGATGAAAAAATCAGTGAAAAAGAATTTAATGATTTTCTAGCTTTAATTAGTGATAAACAAGTAGTGGTTACAAAAATCAATAACTAAATTTCTGTCGAATTAAAAGAGTCGGCTAAAACAAAAACATAGTTCCCGTTATGTGCTGCTAATTATTACCAGTTAATTAGCTCCTTAATAGTCGACTCTTTTTTATAAACCTCTGCTAGCAACTTACTTTAAATATTGGAAAAGCACATGACAAATGAAATGACTCGATGCGTTAAAATCAATGATTGGATTTTTGAAGTTAAAGTAGTGAGAGCATTGCGAGTGAGCCAATACGGTGAACCCTATAGTGCCATAGCCAATATTGCTTTTAATGGCGATAATGCCTTTATAGACGGTATCATGTTAAAAGATCACAACACGTTAAATGGCAACGACTACCAAACATTGAAAAAGTTTTGCTACAACATGGACATTAACCATGTGGATATAGAGCAGGTTCAAGATTATCATTTAACAAACACGCCTGATTACTCAAAAGCTGCAAGTAATGGTTAAGTTTAATATCTCTGCATATCGACTAACTTGATGTAAGTAAGTCTTTTTTGTTGAAGTAACTTTCATATATAATATGGTAAAGCAATTCAATAAGATTTAACTATGACTGAACAGTTAGAGAAACCCTTTCCACCTGAAGATGATGATTGCTGCGGTGGTGGTGCTTGCAACCCATGTGTTTGGGATCATTATTATGCCGAGTTGCAGAAATGGCGTATTCAACAAGCAAAATTGAGAGAACAAGAAGAAACTAGTAACCCTTAACTGATTTCAGCACTTTATCCCTGAACAGATAAACGTGAATTTTCTTCGTTAAATATCTCTTTATTAAGTGGTCGTGATGGCTTAGACGCCCTTTCTTTGATTCATTAGACAACACTTAACCAACCCATACTGTGACTATATTTAATCAACATGCCAAAACACATGAAAACGACTAGCAATCTTAAATATTTGGGATTGATAGAGAATAGACAGTGAGCACCTATCCAAGCACCAATGACTTGCCCAAAAATCATCACAAAACCTATGGTCCAAACAATCTTTCCGGCCAATATAAAGATGATAAGTGAGGCAATATTGGTAGCAAAGTTAAGTGGTTTAGCAATTGCGGTAGCATCAATAATTCCCTGTCCTCGCAATGAAACACCTGCTAGAGAGAAAAATGACCCTGTACCCGGACCAAAAAAGCCATCATAACAACCTATTGTTGGTATAACGATATGTTGATAATGATGCGATGATATTTTAGGGCTGGTTTGTTGCTCAATCGTTTTTGTTGAGAATAAAAAATATACGCCAATGAAAGTAATGACGATTGGAATGACATAACTTAGCACTTTTTGATCAACAAACTGAACACCTACAGTACCAAACAAAGCGCCGACAAAGGCAAACAGCATTAATTTTTTCACTTCAGGCCACTTTATCCTTTTGTTTTTCAACATCATAAATGTTGCTGTTGCTGTGCCCATACTCCCTTGTAATTTATTGGTACCTAAGGCAGTAAGTGGGGGCACGCCGCTGAGGATTAATGCTGGTAAAGCAATTAACCCTCCGCCACCCGCTAAGGTATCTAACAAGCCGGCAATGATTGCAACAGCAAACAATAGACTAAGTAACTCAGTGCTTATTTGAACAAACTCCATAATACTTCTTAAATTCTCTTCAGTATGGCTGAAATAATTTCAATCTATGACCAGGTGCGTTTGTTCACCTGGAAATAAACGGCTTTTAGGTGTTAAATTGACGAGTTATGACGCGCTATTAATTTATCAATTAATTGGTCAGGCTGAGTTGGGTCATAGTTAATGATTGTATCTAGTTTCACCAATTCAAGATTTTCTCCACCCTTTGGTCTTGCTAACCAAAATCTTGGGCTCACCGTAAAAAGACCCGAGTTAGATAAGATTTGCTTTTGTGTGCCGCCTGTTTGGCCACTTTTACCGCCTGTTCTATCACCTACCAATTTGCCAAATCCGTAATCTTGCATGACATTCATAAACAAAATAGAAGACGAATACGTATACGGGCCTACTAACACTGACACTTCACCAGTAAATTTTAGTAAATTATCAGTATCTACTTTTTGCATTTTATTAATCTCACCTGCAACTACATCACCAGCTGTTTCCCCTTCATCCTCACTACCAGCGAGAATTTTCACTTTATAGTTTGAACCCGTTCTCCATGGCTTGTCAGCAATATAAGGCAAAATACCTTTCATCCATATTTGGTCATCGCCGCCACCATTTTTCCTAATATCAATTAGCAAATGTGTTAGCTTTTGAGCTTTAATTTTCTCGAAACTCGCCGCAAAAAAATCAAAGACCATCTGCTCGTCTTCTCGCCAAGTAAAAGTGTTAATTGTTAAAAGCGCGGTATCATTATTTAGCACGCGAAATTTAAATTTTTCTTCAAAACTTTTATCACTGCGTGCCAGTTTAGTTCCACCTACAACGTCGACATTCTGCAAGGCAACATTGTCTTTTATCACATCCATTTTAAACCGCTTAACTTCGCCAAAATATAACCAGTAGTACACTGCAAAGCGCGGAGCTAATACCGCTTTCCTTTGGTTATCACTGTCACCGTGTGTTCTCTCAAGCAAAGGCTTTAAAATTGCTTCAATTGATTTGCCATTAATCTCGGTTATGGCATAACCTGCAAGTTTTGCGGGTTTACCATCAAGTTGTTCTTTAATAATTAATTGCTCATCATCAAAAACCACTTCAAATGGGAACATTACACCGCCAGCCAGCAAATACTCTTCTGCCATATCAAAAACTTTTGGTGGTGTCAGTGAAACATGACCATCAGATATTTGTCGGTTGAATAACATCATTTCTAACCAAAAATCACGTACAGAAATCGGTTGAGATATACTATTACTAAATTTGGTTATATTGTCAGAAAGCCCCTTTGTGTCTTCTGTTGTATATGCTAAATCTGGGTGAGTTTTTTCTATAAAATCAGTCCATTGTTTAATATCACTTTTCGCTTGTTCCGGCGTTAACATTGAATCTAATTTTTCATACGAGCTGGCTAATGAAGTGAGTGTGGTAACTCCAATGATTAATGCTGCCAATACTAAATTTCTAAACATAATTATCCTTTTACCTTTTGTTCATCAATACGAATTTCGTTAGTGGTAAAATTGTAGCAAATCTAAATATAGGATAACATTAATCAAAACTAACTATATAATTAAGCATTACCTTAATGATAAACAGTGACGATTTACGATTTTTTCGGGTAATTGCTACCCACTCTTCTCTAGCAGCCTCTGCACGGTCTTTGAATGTAACACCACCAACCATCACTCAACGCTTACAAATTATTGAAAAAAAATTGCAATTAAAACTGGTTGATCGTCATGCACGAAGCATCACCTTAACTGACGAAGGCATTTTACTCGCCGAAAGAGCAAAACTCATTTTAGAAGAGATAGATGATTTGCATGAGTCTATTTATAGCCAACGTAATGAAGTTGCTGGTTGCTTGAAAATTCTGGCTCCATTGGGTTTTGGCAGTAAGTATATTGCGCCACTCGTGACGCAGTTTCAGCAGCAATACTCGAGTTTATCTGTAGAGCTTGAGTTGTCTGATAACCCAGATTGGGCTGCAGGTCATTCCTGGGATATTATGATTTATATTGGTGAATTGCGTGATTCGTCTTTACGGCTTTCAGTATTAGCGCCGAATAAACGCTTCCTCTGTGCTGCGCCCAGTTATATTAAAAAATATGGTGCCATTAATGAACCTGCAGATTTACGCCATCACCATTGCATCGCTTTAAGAGAGAATGCCGAAGATGTGACCATGTGGAGGTTTCACTCACCAATTAATAATAAAGACGAATCTATCCGTATTACACCGAAACTTGCCAGTAATGATGGTCGTGTTGTTAAACAGTGGGCTATTGAAGGGCAAGGCATTATGTTACGCTCTGAATGGGATGTAGCCGCTGAACTTAAAAATGGTGAATTAGTACAGCTCCTCACAGATTATGAATTGCCTAGCGCAAATATTGTTGCCTTATTAGGGACAGAACAAAGGGCTAGGGCTGGCAGAACCACTAAGTTTCTTGAATTATTAAAAACGACAGTTGGTAGCCAGCCTTGGCATTAAATAAAGGAACCAAGAAATGCCTGCCAAATACCTAGCTTTTGTTAGCCTGTTTTTTACTTTAATTTATAGCACATCAAGCTTTGCGCTAGGCAAACTAGGCCATCAAATAGTTTGTCAGCTAGCTTTTGAACATTTATCACCACAAAAACAACATAAACTAACGACATTACTTGGTGCAGTGCCAATACAACACCAAGCTCTTATCAATCAATACAACTATAAAAAGAAAACAGCACCCATAACATTTGCAAACGCATGTACTTGGGCTGACGCTATTAAACGTTTAGAAGAATTTAGAAACTACAATAATTGGCATTTTATGAATGTGCCTCGAGCACAGCTTGAAATTAAAGCGAATGACTGTAGCAAAGACTGCCTACCTCAAGCTATCTTAGCGCACCAAACAATATTATCTCAACATGATGAGAAAAACAGATGGCGGCAAGCCATATTAGTTTTGCCGATGACCAAGGGGGTAATAAAATAAAGTTTTCTCACTTAGGCACAAAGTGTAAAAACTTACACTGGTATTGGGATGAATGTATTTTATATAAAGGTAAGCAAAGTAAAGCAAAGTGGTTAACATTGTTACAAGCTAAATGGAGCCAAAGTTCGCAACCAACATGGCAAAAAAATCAAGTGTGGATATGGGCAAACGAATCATTTCAAATAGTCAGAAAATCTAGTTTTAATTACTGCCAAATTAATACTCAAGGCAGCTGTCAAAAGCCAAAAACGGATATTAAGTTACCTGCTAATTATTTAACACGCAACCAAAGTGTAATGGAACAACGATTACTACAGGCAGCGCAGCGTTTAGCTAAAATGCTTGAGTATTCATTATAGGTTATATCTATTTTTCAACGCTAGGTATTCGTTGGTAAGTTTATACTTTGCAAAGGCCTCATTAAAATCATCTACATATTTTTGATTTTTAAATGCCATTCTATAATGAGTTTCAGGAAATATAGGATGGAAAATAAATGAAGCTTGAATATCTTTAATACCCTGAGCTCTGGCAAAGTAACTAAAAATATTTTTATCCATTACTAATACCTCAACACGTTTTTTTAGTAGCAGCTTGGGTTGTCGGCTTTGTTCAGCAACTTTCATATATGCAGGGCTCTGATCCACTGCATCAGCGAACGCTTGCCCTAACACTATATCTGCCTTTTGAAATGAAGCGATTGAATAATTTGCCAAGTCTGCAATGGTATTAATTGTTAACTGGCTACTTTTTAAAGAAATTGCGACATTTTGATATGTAATATATTTATCACTCAGTTTAGTACTATCGCTAAAAATTGACTTGTTAGTCGTCATTACTGCATCCACTGCTTTTACTTTTAACATTTTGGATGAATGACCAAACTGAGTGTAGACAAACTTAGTCGACTTACCCATCTCTTTCAAAAGATTGCGGATTAAATCTAACTCAAAGCCGGTATCAAATTCTTGAATAACATAAGGTGGTTTTGCTAGGCCAACGGCAACAACTAATTGCTCATTAGCAAAGATTGTATTAGTAAAGAAAGTAAGACAAAACACTAAAATAAGTCGATTACATGAAAGCAATTTCAAACCCCATAAATACCTGATGACCGTATTAATTAATAGTATAGACATTAGTAGCAAAACTTAACAACATCTTACAATGTTGTTAAGTTTTATTCTTCGCTGCTATCCATTGCGACATATATTTAGTGCTTTTGTGGTGGTGGTGATTCAACATACTGCCAATGAAATTATGCTGTCTATGTTGCGCCAAACCAGCTAATAGCGCCTTTAAACGATGTTCCAGTGCCAAGTAGTGCTTATCTTGTTGTTTCCCTAAGTCGCTACTGCTTTGCCAAGTTGCTAATTCTTGATAAAGTTTTACCGCGGCATCAGCAATGCTTTGCGCGTCGTTCGCAACTTCACCCGCCCAAGGTAACTGAGTTTGCATACCTTCAATACCAATATCAGTAGTTACCGATGGTGTTGAACAAAGCATTGCTTCTGCTAATTTACCTTTTATGCCAGCCCCAAAACGTAATGGTGCTATGCAAACACGAGCCAACTGCATAGCACTGATGGCATTATCAACCCAGCCTTTAACTAGAAAACCTGATTTTTCATCGTGTAAATCCGTTGCTTTTGGTGGCGGATACGCCCCGTAAATTGCTATTTGAGCGTGCGGTAATTGCTTACGTATTAATGGCCAAATTTGTTGTTTAAGCCATAAAACTGAATCCCAATTTGGTGGATGACGAAAATTTCCTATGGAAATAAAGCCATGACGTTGCTCAAAATTAGGATTGATTTGAGCTAATTGATGCTGAGAAAACACAAAAGGCAGATAATGCAATAAGCCTTTATCAACCTTAAATAAGTCAATCAATAAATCAACTTCTACTGGTGAAATCATTAAGGTAATATCACAACGAAAAATAGCGGCAACTTCACGCTTTGCCAGAGCTGAGTTCAATAAATCAGCATTAGACACAGCAACATTCTTTTTGTGGGCATCATGTCTGGCATGGCGTAGGCAAAATAAGTCTTCAGAATCTAAAATTCTTAAGGCATTAGGGCAATGCTCACTCACACGCCAACCGAATTGTTCTTCCATCATGAACCGATCGAACATAACAATATCTGGTTGTAACTCCTGAACATAATCATCAAAACTAGCGCAATTAAGTTTTATATCAACACAACTAACATTAAGTTGCGTTAAATCAGCCATATGTTCTGTGCGCTGAGCAGGACTAGCTAAGGTAACTTGATAACCTTGCTGTTGGAAGAATTGAATCAGTTGTAACATTCTACTGCCAGCAGCAGAAGAGTTGGGTTCAGGCCAAACATAGCCAATAATTAAAAGTTTTTTCATAAAGAAATGATAACATTTTCACCGCGGCAAATAAAAAGCCACCAGTAAAATTACTGGTGGCTTTATTAAAGCTTGTCACCTGCAGCAGGTAACTACTTTTTATTTCTCAGCTGTTGGCTGCTCACCCACTTGTGGTGCCGCCTCGCTCTTTTGAATCTCTAACAATTCAATTTCAAATTCTAATACTGAGTTACCTGGAATACGCGGTGGATTTCCGTTTGGTCCATACGCTAAATCTGAAGGTATGGTAAATTTAAACTTTGCACCTACCGACATTAACTGAACACCTTCAGTCCAACCTTTAATAACTCGATTTAATGGGAACACTGCTGGCTCGCCACGGTCGTATGAACTATCAAAAGTTTCGCCGTTTAAGAAAGTACCTTTGTAATGTACTTTAACGGTATCTGTTGCAACAGGTTTGTCACCTTCTGCAGCATTAAGAACAACATACTGAATACCTGACTCAGTTACCATAACGCCTTCTTTTTTCGCGTTATCTTCTAAGAATTTTTGACCTGTAGCTAAACTGGCCTCAGATTCTTTACTAGCCATTTCTTGCTGCTTGGCTTTCATCGACTGATCTAAATTCTGTAATAATGCTTGAATTTCTTCTTTTTCGATTACTGACTTGTCATTAATACTATCAATAAAACCTTGTACAATTAATTCTTTGTCTAAAGTTAAGCCTAGTTTGTCATGCTCGTCTAGGTTACGTTGCATGTACATACCAATGGAGGCACCTAATCCATAAGCTTGTTTTTGAATTTCAGTTTCTAAAACAGGTGCTTTTGCTTCTTCTTTAACAGGGTCTTGACAACCAGCCACGGCTAATAAAGCAACGGCAACTAAAGTGGGTTTAAAAAATTTCATTTATTTCTCCGTTAAAACATCACAATTGGAGAATCCCCCAATTCATCTATCATTTTCGTTTTCTGCTTAACAACTAAATCAAAGATATGGTTAAACTATTTAAAAAAACGCCTTATACTAACTAGAATTGCTCAAATAAAAAAGAACTAATATGTTGCTTAACTTTATAAGGATTAAAAAACATGGCTTTACCACGGTAAAGTTTTTGGCTATTACCCTATTTTCGCTTTTATTTATGCAAGCTTGTACCCCTTCAGCAGGTAAACCTTTACAACGTTATCAACATTCTATTGAAGGCAGCTATGCTGGTGATATTTCTAATGATGGCAAGTGGAGTGTCATTTCTTCCATTCACCATGGCATAAGCGTATGGGATTTAGAGAAAAATGCGCTGAAATATCAATGGGCTCAACAACAAAACAGTAGCGACAACTTAGTGCTTGCTATTGATATTAGCGACACCAACAGTCATGCGCTGACCGCAAGTCGCGAAAATTTTGCCTTATGGAATATGCAATCTGGAAAGTCTGAAGGTTATTGGAAAGTGCGAGAATCTAATATTCGGGATATTGCAGTAAGTAATAATGGTGATTACTTACTGATTGGTAAAGGTAATGGCATTGCCGTTCATGTTGCTGTTGATACGGGCAGACGATTAGAGTTTTTAGGGCACAAAGAGAAAATCAATACCGTTGATATGATGCCAAATGGCAGAGTAGCCATGACTGGTGCAAACGACTTTACAGCTTACGTATGGGATACTCTATCAGGCCAAGTAATTTATCAGTTTAACCATACCAGCCGTGTATCCAAGGTCGCTTTGGATCCTCTAGGTCGGTATGCTTTTTCTGCTGATAGCATGAAGTCAGCACATATTTGGGATTTAAAAACAGGTAAACTAGTGACTACGTTAAAAGGTACTAAACGCCATGAAGTTTTTAGCTCTGCACGTTTTGCTCCTAATGGAAAAGTTTTGTTAACCGGCGCAGCCAGTAGCAAAGTAAGCGTTTGGAATATTAACTCAGGTAAACGTATCGCTAGTTGGCATGTAACACCTAAAGAAGCCAAAAGACCAACAGGTGCAGTTGTATATAGCCTTGCATTTAGCGATAATAACACTCTACTCACTGAAAGCTCATCGGGTTATGCCGAACGCTGGAAAATGCCTAAATAGTATTAATTCACTCAACTGTAGTTAGATAAATGACAAATACCACCGAAAAAAATAAAGAAATCTACATTCTTGAAGAACGTATAAACGCCTTAGAATCGCGTAACCTTTTTCAAGATGATGTTATCGAGCAGCTAAGTGAAGAGTTAGCAGTGCATCAAGCACAAATTTCTGAGCTAAAAGAACAAATACAGTTAGTCGCTAATCGTTTAAAAGATGCAGGCACTTTATCTTCAGAAAAAGAAGAAATTGAGCCACCTCCCCCTCATTACTAACTTTAGTTTACGCTCACCATTTGTAAACTTTACGGTTTAAACACACCTATCACTTGCTCTTGCTCGCGTACCGCCTGCTCAACTTGCGGCTCACTTTGTGTCATTTGCTCACCGCAACTCACACACGTCACTTTTTCTACATTGTCTTCTTTGGTCAAAGCCATGGTGTCTTGCGCTTTGCATTTGGGACAAATTGCGCCTGCTATAAATCTTTTTTTCATGGGCAAATCTTTTTCACTAAAATAGTCGATTAATCGCTATTTTAACTTGAATAGACACTATAGGAAAAGCGACAATGCACAGATAATTTTTTTGCTTGCTCATTTACCACTGATACATAAGGATCTGCCATTGATCACTGCCACCGATTTAAGCTTAGATAGAGGTGCAAAAAACCTCATCACAGCATCAAGTTTTACTATTCACCCTAATCACAAGGTCGGTCTAGTAGGCAGTAATGGTTGTGGCAAATCATCGCTTTTTGCCGCTTTATTAGGTGAACTCTCTCCCGATGCTGGTGATTTGAGTATGCCCAGCAGCTGGTCTATTGCTACGGTAAAACAAGAAACTCCTGCACTTGAACAATCCGCACTTGATTATGTAATGGATGGCGACAAAGAATTTCGCCAACTTGAACATCAATTGACGCAAGCCCGAGCAAATGATGATGGTAACCAAGAAGCCATTCTAATTAACAAGATTGATACCATCAATGGTTATAGTTTACCTGCTCGTGCTGGGGAGTTATTGCATGGCTTAGGCTTTTTACAAAACCAACTGCAAAATTCAGTGAAAGAATTTTCTGGTGGCTGGCGTATGCGTTTGAATTTAGCGCAAGCCTTAATTAGTCGAGCTGATTTATTATTACTTGATGAGCCGACTAACCATTTAGATTTAGATGCCGTTATTTGGTTACAACGTTGGCTTAAGCGTTTTACTGGTACCTTAGTATTAATTTCTCATGATAGAGACTTTCTTGATACCGTAATCGGCCAAATTCTACATATTGAACATCAACGCGCTAAACTGTATAGCGGAAATTATACTGCCTTTGAACGACAACGTGCCGAACATTTAGCCCAACAAGATGTGCAATATCAAAAGCAACAAAAAGAGGCGGCACATTTGACCGCTTTTGTAGACAGATTTCGCGCCAAAGCCAGTAAAGCAAAGCAAGCGCAAAGCCGTTTAAAGCGCCTAGAAAAGCTACCTAACCTCGCGCCTGCTCATGTGGATAGCCAGTTTACTTTTAGCTTTGAACAACCAGAAAACCTGCCATACCCATTGCTTTCATTAACTGAAAGCCAGTGTGGTTATAACAATGAAACTATTATTCTTAACGACGTTGGTTTAACACTTGTGCCAGGGAGCCGCATTGGCTTATTAGGCCGCAACGGCGCCGGAAAATCTACTTTGATAAAATCTCTCGCCGGTGAGATAACACTTATTAATGGTGAACGTTACTGTGCGCAAGAATTGAAAATAGGTTATTTTTCACAGCATCAATTAGAGCAACTGCATAATAGCTCCAGCCCTGTTGAGCATATTTTACGAGCAAAACCTGCTATGGGAGAGCCTCAAGCTCGCAGCTTTTTAGGTAAGTTCGGTTTTAGTGGCGATCAAGCCCTTGAAGCTGTTAATAATATGTCTGGCGGCGAAAAAGCGCGTTTAGTACTGGCACTTATTGTTTTAGAAAAGCCACAATTGTTGCTACTAGATGAACCCACTAACCATTTAGATTTAGAGATGCGTCAAGCACTCGTCATGGCTTTACAAGATTTCGGCGGTGCTATCATTTTAATTGCCCATGATAGATTTTTACTTGAATCGTGTGTCGACGAATTCTATCTAGTCGCTAATGGCAATGTAAGTGACTTTAGTGGCGATATTGATGACTATCAACAATGGCTTAATGATGATAAAAAACAAACCCTCTCCAATAATAAAAATGAGCAGTTCAATGGTGTTGATAAAGGCTTAGATAAGAAGCAATTGCGTCAACAGCAAGCTGAGCTTCGTAAACAGTCAGCACCTCTACGAAAGGAGGCAGATAAATTAGAGAAAAAAATACACCAATGGCAAACCGAATTGGCACAAGTTGAGACACTACTAGGTGACAGCGACATTTATCAAGCTGAACGAAAAAATGAACTTACAAAGCAACTAAAGCTGCAGGCAAGCTTAAAAGATAAAATAGAAGAAAATGAAATGCATTGGCTAGAATTAGCTGAACAAATTGAAGATATTATGACTTCATAAATTTATTTTTGAGCTACACTTAACCATAGACAAGACCACACTAACCTAAAAGAGAAAAATTATGCGAACTAAAATAATATCATTGATTTTTTTACTATGGAGCAGTTTTTCTGCGTTAGGCCAAGGCAGTGATCTTGACCGTGGGATTTATGAATTAAATCGTGGCGAATTTCATGCGGCAATTGAACAATTTCGTCCCTTAGTTGCTGAAGGTTACGCACCTGCCCAGTATCAAATGGGCGTAGTGTATCAACATGGTTATGGTCTAGCTAAAGATGGCATGAAAGCATTAGCGTTATTTGAGCTCTCCGCTGAACAAAATTACTCTGATGCGCAATTTGAGCTGGCATTGATTTACAGTGAAGGAAAGTTAGTAAAGCAAGATTTGAAAAAGTCTTATACTTTAACACACAAGGCTGCTAAAAAAGGTTTAGCGAGTGCTCAGTTTAATTTAGCCGTCATGCTTGCTAATGGTACTGGTGTGGCTCAAGATGATTTCAAAGCGTCTCGCTGGTATCAGAATGCTGCAGATCAAAATTATGCGTTAGCACAATACAATTTGGCTTTGATGTATAGTGAAGGTAAAGGCGTTGAAAAAAGTAGTGCCATGTCACTTGTTTGGAATACCATTGCTTCCTGGAACGGTTATCCTGATGCAGAACAAAGTCGTCAACTGGATGAAAGAGGTTTATCTAAATCGACTATTGAAAGCTCCATAGATCAAGCCAACAAACTCTACCGAAAAATCATCAATCAAGAGAAACTAAAAGCACAAATGGCTCAAAAGAAGGACTTTTACTAGGGTCTGTTGATAAAATGTTAGTTCAACTATGCTTGAAAACAAGAAAAGGCTAGAGAAGTAAATATTCTAGCCTTTTTGTCTTTTATAAAAATTAGACCATCTTTGTTTTCAATAATCGTGTTACTAGGGCAAGACAAAGTATCAAACTATAAATACCAAAAACAACAATCATCATCTGTGGCATAGATTGTCCCAGGAACTGCCAATCAATATCACCACAATCTCCATTTGCTTCAAATAACATTGGTAACCACTCATGTAATGGTGCCCAAGTAGGAAAATTAGGAACAAATTCACAAGAGTACATAAATGAAAATGCAGCGTTTTGAATTTCTACATGCTCTATGGCGATGACTAATCCCCATATAGCGCCAACAGCCCACAAGCTATAGGCAATTATCCTTCCTAAAAGGAGTTTATTACCTAGACAGCCAATAACACCCCCAATACAAATAGCCCATAAAGCAGTGCGCTGATAAATACACATAATACACGGCGCTAAACCCATGACGTATTGAAAGTATAAGGCAGAAGCTTCTAATGTTAATGCGCTAAGGGTTAACAACATCCAGGCACGTGTGTTAATGGATAAATTACTTAAAAAATTCACAGAATTACCTTTAAATATTAAATGCTCTTATGAATGAAGAGCTACGCTGAAACAAGGTATCTTATATAATAAAAAAGCGCCATCGTTGGCGCTTTTAAATTTGTAACATTTACTGTTTAATGAGCATTTGGATCAACGGCTGGCGTACCAGTACTATGATGAATTAACCCTGCTTCGTATAGCTCAGCCGTTCTCTCAGTAAGGTGACCTGAGTAAATGGCAATTAAACCGACAAGGGTTAGCACTATCGTATAAGGAAGTGCCATTACTACCATTCTACCGTATGACAAACGCACCAAAGGTGCAATTGCTGAGGTTAACAAGAATAAGAATGCTGCTTGTCCATTTGGAGTGGCAACACTTGGCAAGTTAGTACCTGTGTTGATGGCTACGGCTAACAAGTCAAATTGGTCACGTGTAATTTGCCCCGCTGCCAGCGCTTTTTGTATTTCGGTAATATATACCGTACCAACAAATACGTTATCACTGACCATGGATAGCACTCCATTAGCCAAGTAAAACATCACAAGTTGTGTATTGCCTTCATACGTTAATACCCAGTTAATAACCGGGGTAAATAATTGCTGATCAATGATCACTGCCACTACGGCAAAAAATACCGCAAGTAATGCCGTAAAGGGTAAAGCTTCTTCAAAGGCATGACCAATTTGATGCTCTTCAGTAATACCGGTAAAGGATGTTGCTAAAATGATAACACTTAGACCAATTAAACCAACAGGGGCTAAATGTAAGGCTAAACCTATGATTAACCATACGGCGATAACCCCTTGCATAACAAGCTTAACGTTATCACGCTTAGTACGTTTATCGCTTTCTTCTTGATCGAAGTCGTTTAATATTTTATGCACATTCGTTGGTAAAGCTACACCGTAACCAAACCACTTTACCTTTTCTAACAAAACACAGGTAATCATACCGGCAAAAAAGACAGGAATGGTCACTGGTGACATACGTATAGCAAATTCTACAAACTCCCAACCGGCTTGTGCACCAATGATAAGGTTTTGTGGCTCACCTACAATAGTACAAACACCACCTAAGGCTGTACCTACACCTGCATGCATAAGCAAATTACGTAAATAGCCTCTAAATTGCTCTAAATCAGTGCGTGTTAAGTCGTTTAGGTGGTCATCTTCGTTATGATCGTGTTTGTGGTCAGGATGTGCACCAGAGGCCACTTTGTGATAAACCGAATAAAAGCCTACTGCTACGCTAATAATAACCGCAATAACGGTTAGCGCGTCTAAGAATGCTGAAAGAAATGCACCTGAGAAACAGAATAAAAACGATACCATGGTTTTTGATTTAACTTTCGTTACTATTTTAGTGAATAAAAATAGTAAGAGGTTTTTCATAAAGTAAATACCCGCAACCATGAAGATTAATAAGAGTATTACTTCAAAATTAACCACCATTTCATGCATAACCTGGTTGGTTGACGTCATGCCTATGGCCACGGCCTCAATAGCGAGTAAGCCACCGGGTTGTAATGGGTAACACTTTAATGCCATTGCGAGGGTAAAGATAAACTCAATGACTAATGCCCAGCCAGCAACATAGGGGTTAACTAAAAAAAATAGAATAGGATTAACGACTAAAAATGAAATAATAGCGAGTTTGTACCATTCAGGAGAATTTCCGAGAAAATTCTTATAAAATGCGCTCATAAAAGATTGCTGCATAATGTACCCTTTGAGTTAAGTTTTGTTATTGTTAAAAATGGAGCTGATGACAAAATTAGTCTATGTGTCTGAAGTTTAAGCGGTATGAGGGGTTTTGTAAATATTGGAATGACTTGTTTATGGTGGCTTGTGCCAATTACAGCCTATATTAGGTGAAATTGTCACTGCTTACTATGTTTTTACCCATACTAAGTGGTGCGTTAAAATTGCTCTTGGGTACCCCTATGTCGTACAATGCCTTTTCTTAACCGCCAAGATACATTCAATTTTTACATGCATTCAATCAGTCAATTCAAACCAGCTTGGTGGCTAAGAAACGCTCACCTTCAAACGATGGCGGCCAAGGTATTTAGGCGGAAACTAGAGCTTGTAACAAGCAGTGAAGCCATAGAGTTACCCGATGGTGACTTTATTGAATTAGCTTGGACAGAACAACCAAAAGAAAATAGTAGACGTCCAATTATTGTGATCTTGCATGGCTTAGAAGGATCTAAAGATAGTCACTATGCAAAAGGTATGCTTATGGCGATCAAAGCTCGCGGTTGGATTGGTGTATTAATGCACTTTCGCGGTTGTAGTGGTAAACCAAACAGACAGGCAAGCTCTTATCATTCTGGCGACATTCGGGATATTAGTTTTTTAACTGAGCATTTAATAGCACAATATCAACAATGTACTTTTTCCGTATTAGGGTTTTCATTGGGGGGCAACGTGCTCGCTCAATATTTAGCCAAAGTGCCAAATAATCCCTATCAATCAGCTGCTGTTATTTGTGCGCCTCTTGACTTAGCCAGTTGTAGCGCTCGCATCAATCAAGGATTTTCTCGTTTATATCAAAAGTATTTATTACAAATGCTTAAGCAAAGTACCTTAAATAAAATCACCAATAAAGTAATACACACTATCAAAGCCAAGCAATTAACGGATATTAAAACCATCTATGATTTTGACGAACAAGTGACTGCACCACTCAACGGCTTTAATAGTGCAAAACACTATTATCAGCAAGCAAGTGGCAATAAAGTAATAGCACAAATAAAACAGCCATGTTTATTTGTGCATGCCGCTGACGATCCATTCCTTAATCATCAAATGTCATTGCCCAAACATAAGCTACCTGAGCATTTAACTTTTGAAGTATCTAACCACGGTGGTCATGTTGGTTTTATACACGGTAGAAATCCTTTTAAGCCAAAATATTGGCTAGAACAACGTATACCCGATTTCTTAAATACCCATATAGCAAACGAAAATTAGCGAGACAATAATGATAATTCCTTTAGAGCAATTGAACCAAGATACATTGCAGGCGATAATTGAAGATTATATATTACGCGAAGGTACTGATTACGGTGTGATTGATGCGAGTAAAGAAGATAAAATTACTCAAGTTGCCTTACAATTAAAACAAGGTAGTGCCGTGTTGGTATACTCTGAGTTACATGAAAGCGTAAATATTTTACCCCGTGAGCAATTTTTGCAAGAAAGCCAAAACGATAAAAGTTAATATCTAACTATACAATACTAATAATAAAAACGAAGCATAAGCCTAATGAATAATTTTATCATCGAATTCAAAGATGCCTTAAGCCCTGAATATTGTCAGCAGCTAATAAATAAGTTTGAAAATAGTCAAATTAAAAAGCCTGGTCGCACTGGCTCTGGGGTTGATAAAAGTAAAAAAGACAGCCTGGATATACAGCTTTCAAGTGCCATCGATTGGCAGGAAGAGCGCAACTTTATTGCTCAGATGGTGCTTAAAGCAACCGTAGAATATGCTAAACAATACCCATTCATTCTCACCGGTGCTGTTTCACCTTCAATTCAAGATCCCAAAACGGGAAAAGTAAAGACAGTAAGCCATGAAGATGTAAGTCAAATGAGCAATCAACAAATAGAGAATATCATTCGTTATATCTATAGTATTGACGATATTAATATGCAGCGTTACACCAAAGGCAGTGGTGGCTATCATCATTGGCATTCAGAGCACTTCCCACACCCTACTGATCCCGGTCAACGTTCCTTACATCGAGTTTTACTATGGTTGATCTACCTTAATGATGTGGAAGAAGGCGGTGAAACAGAGTTTTTTTATCAAAATGCTAAAGTTAAGCCTACTCAAGGTAGTATTGTGCTAGCGCCATGCGGTTTTACCCACTCTCACCGTGGCAGTATTCCCAAATCATCTGACAAATATGTGCTTGCTTCATGGGTTATGTTTAATAATGCAGGGCAGTTATACGCACAACCATCAAAGAGTTAGTAGACTTGACGATGGGCGTTAATCACCTCTTGCCAAGGTATATTTTGATTTCCTAAACTGAGAAAGTCCGGATTAAGCAAGCTTTCTCTTTTGTTATAGCTAAGTGGGTTAAATTCACTATCAATGATGGTGCCACCGGCTTGCTCTAAAATACATTGGCTCGCCCCTGTATCCCACTCACCGGTTACACCAATGCGTAAATAACAATCTGCGCCACCTTCAGCAATCAAACAGTTTTTCAATGAGCAACTACCAAGAGCAACATGGTCAAAATCAAATTTAGTATTTAAATACTGTCCCATTAAATCAATGCGTTGTCTTTTACTAATCGCCACTTTAATCCGACGCGGTTGTTGATATTCAGCCACATGAATTTGATGGCTACTGTTATTTTTATGTAAACCACTCTCTTTGAATGCACCTAGGTGGTTTTGTGCGTAATACGTTAAATGATGATCTGGCGCATGTATAACACCAATACTTGGCCAGCCATTTTCTATTAAAGCAATATTGACGGCGAAGTCGCCACTACCAATAATAAATTCACCTGTGCCATCAATGGGATCAAGTAACCAATACCGTTCCCACCCTTCACGTTGCGCTAAGGGTAATGCACCGACTTCTTCAGAAATAATTGGGATATCCGGCGTCAGGGTTTTCAGTTGGTCCATCAACACATCGTTAGCCGCATAATCCGCACTAGTAACAGGGCTTTCATCATCTTTGAGTTCAGCTGTGAAACTTTTATTGCGGTAATATTTCATTACTTCAAGCCCTGCTTTTTTAGCACTTTCTAGGGCAATGTTTAATAATTTATCATCATTGATGCTGCTCATAATCATTCCTGACTAGCTAATGTGCTCGGTGAAAGGTGATCGACTAACAACATGAGAGCAGCAATACTACGTGCTTCTTTAAAGTCGGGTTGTAGCAACAGTTCTTTGTATGCGCTTATTGGCCAAGTAACAACTTCTAGAGGCTCAGGCTCGTCACCAACCAACTGTGCTGAGTATAAATTTTTTGCGAAGAAAATTTCCATTTTGGCATTAAAAAATGCCGGCGCCATCATCACTTGGGCAAGGTGCTGAAAGTGCTCACTACCATAAGAGATTTCTTCTTGCAGCTCTCTATTAGCCGCTTGCTCGGGTAATTCTCCAGAGTCAATCAAGCCTTTTGGAAAGCCCAATTCATAACTATGAGTGCCAGCGCAATATTCTCGTACGAGTAATATAGTTTCATCGTCAAGCATTGGCACTATCATTACTGCACCGTTACTCGAGCCAAGCATGCGTTCATACTGTCGCTGCTCGCCATTACTAAAGGTTAACTCAAGTTGCTCAATAGCGAACAAACGACTTTTAGCCACTTGCTTTTGACCATTGATTGTCGGTAATTGATTTTTCCCTGTCATATACTCGTGCTACCTCGAAATGCGCCTTTCAGCGAGAGTTAACAGGCTTAGAGGCAAGGAATTGATTGAAGAGAATGGTTGTTCCCTTGTCAAAATCAATAACGCCGCATAGTAAGCCTTTTAAACTCGCCCTGTGGGGACGTTTGAGCAATTCATGCTCATCGTTGCTCCTTTTTTTAAGGGAACAACCATTAATAAAAACAATCGCCTTGATCATGAATCGCTCAATGGTCCTGAAACAGACATTTTGAAGTATCATGAGTATAAGCTTGCATATTTCATTCTACATAACGTTATAATGACATGATAAACATCACTTATGGAACCTCTAAATGCTCAATTGGCCAGAAATTTCTACTGTTCTACTCGACATGGACGGAACAATTTTAGATTTACACTTTGATACCCACTTTTGGCTTGAACACTTCCCTGTTCGATACAGCGAAGAGCATGGCATTAGTGTTGAAGAGGCTAAAATCAAGCTTATTGGTCACTATAAGGAATTAATGGGGACTATAGAATGGTATTGCTTAGATTATTGGAGCAAGTTTTCTCATATGCCAATTCCATTGATTAAACGTGAAATTCAGCATTTAATTCAATTGCGCGCAGATGCTGATGAGTTTTTAACTGCGTTAAAGCAAAGCGGCCGTGAAGTTATTTTGGTTACTAATGCACATCCCGATGCCCTTGCCTTGAAAATTGAGCGCACTCAATTGGATAGGTACTTTGATAAGTTATATTCTACCCATGAATTTGGCGCAGTAAAGGAATCACAAGTACTATGGCAAAGACTTCAAGAAAGACAAGGTTTTGAGCTCAGCAGTACTTTATTTGTCGATGATAGTTTACCTGTATTAAAATCAGCACAACAATACGGTATTAAGCATATTTTAGCGGTAGAAAACCCAGATAGTAAGAAGCCAGCCAATATTATCAATGACTTTACTTCCATTTCAGATTATCGTCAGTTAACCAAAGACATATTGGCAAACCCGGTTACCTAATAATTCATAAAACAGTCACAAAGATGTTGGAGTAACATGTCAGTTAACAAACCATGGACACTAAAGAGTATTGCAAAAGAGCTTGGCGTTTCTAATGCAACTGTATCGAACGCTTTTAACCGCCCTGATCAACTTTCAGAAAAACGCAGGAATGAAATTCTCGCTTCTTGCAAAAAACTTGGCTATTCGGGTCCAAACAAAGCCGCGCAGTCTTTAAGAAAAGGTAAATTCAACATCGTTGCTTTAGTTTTACCTGATAGTGTTGAGTATATGGTTACCGATCCTGTCGCAAGCAAGTTTGTTAAAGGTGTAGCATCAGTTTTAGAAAAAAATAATGTGAACCTACTGCTTTTTTCCGGAACTTCAGACAATATTAACTCGGTTTCAGACTTTGTAGATGGTTTTATTTGCTACGGAAGTCCTAGAAATACCGAGTTGATAGAGCAATTGAGAGTGACCAATAAGAAAGTGGTTACCGCAGACTTTGATATTGACAGAAAGGCATCTATTAGCATTGATGATGAAAATGCCGCTTTCGATATAGCTAAACTGGCTATTCGTTCGTCAGACGATAACATCGCCATTTTAGGATTAAGATTACTGAATTCAGATGTAACTTGTCGCGTTTATGATGCTCCTAATTTTGATATCCATTGCTCAATCGCTCATCAGCGATTAATCGGCTATCAAAGAGCCATTAATGACGCTAAAGCCACCCTACAAGATGATAGAGTGTGGAATATACCTGAAAGCAATCATCATTTTGCCGCAATTGCAGTTAAAGAAGCATTAACTTCAATACCGAGGCCAAATGTACTGCTTTGTATGAGTGATCTAATTGCTTTATCCGCATTACAAGAGATATCTGCACTTGGACTTAACATACCAAATGATATCCGTGTAGTTGGATTTGATGGTATCGATGAAGCCCAGCGTTCTACGCCACCCTTAACGACAGTTCATCAAAATAGCGAAGAAAAAGGCAGTAAAGCGGCTGAGTTATTTATTACTAAAGCTAATCATGCTGAACAAATCCCTTACCATCTCATTCAAGGAAAAACCTGCTAAGTCGTAATCGATTCAAGCACATTACTTAATTTGATACCAAAGTTTTTCATTGCTCAATGGCGTCAACATTGGTAACAGGGGATTTTGCAAATTAATTACTTGCCTTTGTTTTAATTGGCTAAGGGCGAACATTTTTTGGTGCGCACTATGAGAATAAAATAACTGATCGAAAGAGCCATCTGCAATGGCTAACTGCAAGCCTTTTTCTATACGATTTGCCATGGCTTTCGAGTTATTATTCACAAAAAAATAGATTGGTGATGGATAATAAAGCAACAAACTCTTTTCTACTATCAACCTTGGATTTTCTTGCAAATCAACTTCTTGCCATGCTTCATTGATTCCTCTAGGGAAAAAATCAAAACGTCCTGCGAGTAACATTCCAAAGAGACCATTATAGGTTGATGCGGTAGTCACTTCGACTTTATTTGCTTGCAGTATTTGAGTATCAGGCCAGTCATGACCTTGCCCTGCAGTATAATGTAACAAGTCTGTGAGACTATTCACCTGAGAAAACTTTTCTTCATCATCTGCACGGATGATAAGTACCCTGTGCCCTAACAAACCTTTCAATAGTGGAACTCTAATCGGCAAAAGTTGCTCTTCTCGCTCAATGGAGGTGACAGTCCAAACGATATCCACGTTTTTACCTTGAGCTAATTGATGCAGTGCACGACCTTGTTGCATACTTGCAACTGGTTTTAAGCTAATAAAGTTATTCTTAGAGGTGGTTTTTTCTAGCGCAAGTGTTAATAATTTTACAAAATATTCATTGCGAAAGTCATTCTCGCCTTCGGCACTTACATAATGAATAACGCCATTATTTGCCTGACCTTTAGCCATGATTAAATTTAGTATTAATATTAAAAATAGAAACATTCTCATTCGGATACCAAATTATTTCTCAAATAATTACATTGGGTTAGTAGGTATCAGTATAAGATCTAACTGCACAAAAATGAAAATTATTGTGCAGTAGTAACTAGTGAATTTTCAAAATAATTAGTCTAACAGTAATTCATTTAATTTAATTACCTTAATTTCTTGATGCTCTTTAATAGTAATATCAGCTTTATTTTCAACCAAGTTTACTGATAATTCCGCTGAGGCTTCGGCACTTGTCCAAGACAAAGTTAATAATGCTTGTTGTGCGTTAATGGAGAATTCCCCATTAAAAGCATCACAACAATTTCGAATTCTTATTAACTCTATCAATGCTTTAGTTACTGGTTTTTGTAATGCATCATTGACGCTTTTAGCTGTCAAGTAAGGCCTATTTATATCTCGACCTACCTGCGTTTTAGCTAATAGCTCCATATCATTCGTTTGTGTTAATAAGCCACCATAGTAGACTTGTGGTACACCCGGTGCGAAAAACTGAATAGCACGAGCCAGCAAATAATCAAAATTACATTTAGCTAGGGCATCATAATAAGTGCAATTGACTTGATACAAATCAACATTACTAGCTGCGGCCCCTGTCGCTTTTTTACTTTCTTCTTTGCTATTTTGATGAATTTTCTCGACTAAATTGTCAATTTGGATATCTGTTAACAACCCCGGCTGGTTGTCCATTGGGCCAACATCGATTATGCCAATACCATCGTGAGTATCGAGCACAGTAATGCAATTTCTCGGTGAAATATTTAACCAACTCTCCAAAGCAGAAAAGTCTTTATTGAACAGACTATGCAAAATTAACGGTGGTAGTGCGAAGTCATACACTTGATCAACCCGCTTAGCTATTTCAATTTGTGTTTGATAATAAGAATGAATTTCAACTAGTGTTTCAATGCCTAGATTATTAGCCTGAGTTGTTAGCTCATTAATAAATCCGAACGTTTCTTCAAGCATAAAACAACCTGTGTTTGCTTTTTTAATAGCATAGCCAGCTGCATCTAGACGAATAATGTTCACATTGTTTTCTGCAAATCGAGATAAAATCCGCGACAAGTAGTTCTGCCCGCTTTTTGAAGTAACATCTATATCAATCTGATTCTCAGTAAAAGTTGTCCAAAAGTTAGCAGATTTTCCTTCGGGTAAAGAAAACTTAGTAAAACAACTGCCTGGTCTAGGACGATAAATTTTATCTTGTTGTGATTTAGTTAAGCCATTCGGAAATACCCTTTCCTGAGTTAAGAATAAGTCCCAATATGACGAACCTTTCCCTTTATTTAATACATCTTGAAATTCTGCTGACTGAGCTGACATATGATTAACAATCAAATCAGCCATGACATCATAATTTTCACCTAAAGCTTTCACGTCTTGCCAATTCCCCACTCTGTTATCGACTTTAGTATGATCTATAGGGTCAAAACCTGCATCACTGCCATCAATAGGATAATAAAATGGTAATAAGTGCACACCTGAAAATAGAGATGAGAAATGGTCTCTAAGGAGCTTATTTAGTTCATTGATATTTGAGCCGGTTAACCTATCAACATAGGTAATCAGTTGGACATTGTTTTTCATATATACACTACTTTAATTTGAGTTGATTCTTAATCGATTAAGATATATATTCATCTACTCTACGTAATTTTACAAGAATAATTTATCTTTTATTTAAACTTTGTAATCACAACAAGCAAGATCAGAATCGCTAATTTAAAAAATATATATCGTTACCCGTTAGCTATATAATATTTAATGAGGAAAGAACAATGAACCACTCTAACAGCTCAGCCGGTGCGTCTATGTATACGAATGAAGCATCTACATCAAGAATTAAGCTACTAACATATATGATGTTTTTCGTTTTCGCTATGACATCTGACGCTGTTGGAGTCATTATTCCAGAGTTGATAGCGAAATATGATTTAAGCCTAACTCAAGCAAGTGCTTTCCATTATGTACCTATGGTATTTATTGCCTTAAGCGGTCTTTTTTTAGGATACCTCGCTGATAAATTAGGCCGAAAGATAACGATAATTGCAGGCCTCTCGTTATTCTCTTGTGCTTGCTTTTTGTTTTCTGCAGGTAATTCTTTTCTATACTTTTTAATATTACTTGCACTCATTGGGGTAGCTGTAGGCTTGTTTAAAACAGGCGCCTTGGCTCTTATCGGTGATATCTCTTCATCCTCTAAACAACACACTACAACCATGAATACGGTCGAAGGTTTTTTTGGCGTGGGGGCAATGGTTGGGCCTGCAATCGTTAGCTATTTACTTATCTCTGGTGTTTCGTGGAAGTATCTTTATATTTGTGCGGCCGTCCTTTGCTTTATGCTCTGCATAATTGCAGCAAGAACTAAATATCCCACAACCAAAGGCCATGCTGATGCACAAATTAATTTAAAGAGTTCACTTAAGTTAATGAAAGATCCTTACGCTATTGGCTTTTCAATGGCCATAGCACTCTATGTTGCCACAGAAGTTGCTATTTACGTATGGATGCCAACCTTACTAGCAGGCTATAGCGGTTCATGGTTATGGTTAGCTACCTATGCGCTAACAATCTTTTTTGCCTTGCGAGCAGGAGGGAGGTTCTTCGGTGTCTGGATGTTAAAACATTTTTGCTGGCAACAGGTCATGCTGTGGTTTTCACTTGCGGTTTTTCTATGTTATTTGGGTACCGCTATTTTTGGCGTTGAAGCTGCAGTAATTCTGCTACCACTTTCAGGCTTGTTCATGTCGATGATTTACCCTACTTTAAATTCTAAGGGAATAAGTAGTTTTCCAGAAGTGCAACACGGAGCGGTTGCAGGAGTTATTTTATTTTTCACAGCAGTGTCTGCCGCAATAGCCCCTCTTCTGATGGGCATTGTCAGTGATTCATTTGGTCATATTTCCTACGGTTTCTATCTTGCAACATTTTTTGCGGCACTACTATTTTTGCTAGGTCTTTTTAATGTTATCAAAGATCCTACCAAGCAAAATCTCGATAAAGAATAACCTTAAATTTTTCAACTAACTAGCCACTTGATTCAGCTATTTTGAAAATTTAGCTGAAGAAAAGCTTGCAATCAGCTAAATTTTCAGCAACCATAACTTAATCGATTAAGTCAATAAAAAGAATATATCCTTTTTCGAATATCTAGAACATAGACTATAAATAAACATGGGGTGAGTACATGAAACATACTAAGTATAGAAAATTCTTACTAAGCACATTAGCATTGGCTGTATGCAGCAGTTTGAATGCAGCAGAAGTAGAAACTGAAGAGAAAGCAAAAGGTTTAGACTTTGAGCGTATCGTAGTAACCGGTGTAGCCAAAGGAACAACTGTTATGGCATCCAGTGTGTCAGTAAGTAGTTTCTCGGCTGAGCAAATGGAGACAACAACTCCGCGAACAACTGCCGAGGCTTTTAGAGCAATTCCCGGTATTCGTTCTGAGTCTTCTGGTGGTGAAGGCAATGCCAACATTGCTGTCCGTGGCTTACCCGTAGCGGCAGGCGGAGCTAAGTTTCTGCAGCTTCAAGAAGATGGCTTGCCTATTATGCAATTTGGAGATATTGCCTTTGGTAATGCTGATATATTCTTGCGTTTAGATAGTACCATGGCAAGTGTTGAATCGATACGTGGTGGCTCAGCCTCTACAGTTGCAAGTAATGCTCCTGGGGGCATTATCAATATTATCAGCAAAACAGGGCATGATGAGTCCGGTAGCGTTTCAACCACTATCGGTCTAGATTATGACAGTATTCGTACTGATTTCGAATTTGGCGGTGAATTAAATGATTCAACTTTCTTCCATTTAGGCGGCTTTATTCGTCAAGGTGAAGGAGCACGAGATGCAGGATACACGGCAAATAAAGGTGGGCAAATTAAGGCAAACTTAACGAAAGAATTTGATGATGGCTATATTCGCGTTTACTACAAACATCTTGATGATAAAGCGATCAGCTACTTACCTATGCCAACTGCCGCTGATGGTGGCTCAATCACTGGATTTAATTCTCAATCAGATACACCGCATTCTGCATATTTCATTGATACTGTAACACTTGGTGCTGATGGACAGTTGCGCCGTGGTAACGTACAAGATGGTATGAACCCTCAAGTAGACTCGATCGGCGTTGAAGCTATTTTTGATCTAGGTAACGAATGGGAAATTGAAAACCGCTTTAGGCAATCCAGTGTCAAAGGTTCTTTCAACTCCCCTTTCCCAGCAGAAATTTCTTCTGCTTCAAACATAGCCAGCAGTATTGCAGGTGACGGAGCAACGCTGACTTATGCAAATGGGCCTATGGCTGGTAACGCATTTAATAGCGATGACCAAATCATGAGAATTCACACTTTTGATGTGGAAATGAGTAACTTTGACTCTCTTGTTAACGACTTAAAGTTAACCAAAACAATTGGTGAAACAAGTTTTACATTCGGTTACTACAAAGCATTACAAAACATTGAGATGTCGTGGCTTTGGAATTCATACTTAATGGAAATTAAAGGTGATAATGCTGCATTGTTAAATGTAAATTCCGCTGATGGAACTAGTTATTCTGACAACGGTCTATATGCTTATGGTGTACCTGCATGGGGAAATTGTTGCCAACGTAATTATGATATTGAATATGATATCAGTGCTCCATATATTGCTGTTTCATCACAACTTGGCGATATCACCCTTGATTTAAGTGTTCGACATGACACCGGCAATGCAGTTGGTACCTACGCTGGTGCGGCTCAATCAAGTGTTGATATGAATAGAGATGGTGTGATATCGAAACCTGAAGAGAGTGTATCTTCAATCGACACGGCTAACGCTGCAAACGTAAATTATGACTGGAGTTACACCTCCTATTCTTTTGGTGCCAATTATCTAGTGAATGATAACTTAGCGGCTTTTGCTCGAATTAGCCGAGGTGGCAGAGCTAATGCTGATCGTTTGGCTTTCGGGAAAATTAATGCTGACGGATCTGTGGCTTCTGCTGATGCGGTTGATTTTGTTGACCAGCTAGAGGCAGGACTTAAATTCCGCCAAGATAACTTATCAATGTTTGCTACGGCTTTTGCCGCTGAAACAGAAGAACAAAACTTTGAAGCAACAAGTCAAACATTCTTCGATAGAGTATATGAAGCTTATGGACTTGAGTTGGAGTCCACTTACTTTATCGGCGATTTTGATTTTCGAGGTAACCTAACTTGGACCAATGCAGAAATTACCAAAGATGCGCTCAATATTGATGTTGTTGGGAACACACCAAGGAGACAAGCTGATTTGGTGTATTCCATTATGGGCCGTTATAACTTTGATAATGGCTCAACTGGTATCAGTTTAATTGGAACAACAGATGCTTATTCTCAAGACAATAACGATTTAAAGTTCGATGGTTACACAACGGTTAATGCCTTTGCTAGTTACATGTTATCAGAGAACTTATCTGTATCACTAAATGTGAATAATCTCTTCGATACCGTTGGTGTTACTGAAGCTGAAGAAGGCTCGGTGCCTACTAACGGCATCATTCGAGCAAGAACAATTAACGGTCGAACAAGCAGCTTAACACTAAGGTACGATTTCTAATTAACCTTGTGTTAAACACTTTAATAAAGCCCATTTCGATGGGCTTTCTATATTCAGGATGAATAGCTCCACACTAGCACATGGTTGTGAAATGGTACATTTGAGGAATAATGATGGTTGTCTTACTCAGTTATGGCGAAGTACTTGTAGATTTTTTACCTGATGATGAAAACATGAGTTATTTTCCTATGGCAGGTGGCGCACCTGCCAATGTTGCAGTAGCTTTCGCTAAGCTAGGAGGAAAAAGTCATTTTGCTGGCAGCATCAGCAGTGACAATTTCGGTGCATTTCTCGATAGAGAACTTGAACGCTACCAAGTTGATCGTCAGTATGTTCACCGAACTGAACACAAAAATACTGCCCTTGTATTAGTAAGTCTAGATGATAAAGGTGAAAGATCTTTCAATTTTTATCGTCACAACACCGCTGATACTTGCTATGGAAAATCACAAATAGACTTGATTGACTGGCAAAAAGTGCATATTTTTCATTTCTGTTCTAATACCTTGACTAATACTGCCATGTTCAGCAGTACTTTATATGCGTTAAAAAAATCGAAACTTAACAGCAACTTGATTAGCTTCGATGTTAATTTGCGTCAGCAATTATGGAGCGAATTAAACCTATTGCCCGAACGTGTCACTACTTGCCTTGCGCTAAGCGATTTAGTAAAGCTTAGTAAGGATGAAGCAAACTATTTAGCTTCACAAGCAGGGCAAACATACCAAGGTTATCTAGATAGTTTAATAGCCTTAGGTGTATCACTTATTGTGATAACGGATGGTGAAAACCCTATTCAAGCGAAGTCTTTAACATTCAATACGCTTATAGAAGTTCCCAAGATTAAAGCAGTTGACACTACAGCGGCAGGAGACAGTTTCATTGCTAGTTTCATATTCTCTTTGAGTCAACATGCCACCTTAACAAGCAACTCTCTTGTTGATGTTAATAAAGTGACTCAAGCCGCGCTTTTTGCTGCTCAATGTGGCGCTTATACTTGCCAACATAAAGGTGCTTTTGCAGCACTACCTTCGATCGAAAATTTACATATTTCCTAATAATTTTTCCCTCTTTACTGGATCATTATGTAATCTAGAGAATCTTTACCAAAGAGTATTTTGACGCTAGGATTAGGCATTTGATAAGCAACTATTAGCATATTTACTTAAAAGGACAATCGATATCGCCCTTGATTGTCTTTTTTCCCTAAGAAAGGTAATACGTTATTTAAAGTTTGTGGAAATTTAACTCCCGGCTTTAAGTAACCATTGCCTGAAAAGCGTCCACCTTGTCTAACATAAGCATTAAAGGTTAAACCTAAATCATTTTTATCTGAAATGACTAAGGCTAATGCACCATTTTCACAACTAATATCGGCATTGAAATTCCCCAACTTAATATTTTGCTCTAAAGCAACAACACCTGCTTTTGACCATGCAGCCATACCTTTGGCACTAATACATTGGTTATTTTTTTTCAAATCAATTTCAACGCTAGCAATATTCAGTTCAACATCACCTTTGGCTGTTATAGGAAGGGGTAAAGCAAGCTGTTGTGCAACGTCATTTGCTTTTATCAATAAGGTAAGATCGGTAATTTCTGCGCTCTCTTGGGAAAGAGCAAGTATTAACTCGCCTTCTGGCCCCGCACTAAATGAATCACCAAAATTGATAGCCAATCGAGGCGTCAAGGTAAATAAAGACCAAAAGCTTAGCTTTGTACTCACTTTTTCTACAACATTTTTACCAATAGTCAATTGTGCTATTTCAGTTTGCCAAACACTGCCCGTAACACCCGATATACTTATGTTTTTAGGTAATGGCAATTGACTCATTAATAAGGTTGCTGGCAATGTGACTATTAAAAAAAACACATAAGTTAGTAAAAAAACACCCGTGATGGCGAACTTCTTTTTCATTATTTCTCTGCTTAAATCTTCTTTTAAATTAAATTAGTTAATCTTTATTGTCTGGCTAATTGTAAACGGCGGACACGAACTTCACCTTCTTTATCGCCTTTGGTGATATCAATAGATTGAACTCGCAAGCCTTCATTATTCGCTAAGTTTTCTAGCCAGAATAGTAATTGCGTAAAAGCTGCACTATCAAGCCACACTTGTAAAGTATCACCCTGGGGTTGCATGCGCGTAATCGTTAATTGTTGCTGATTTGCAGTACGATTAATAATACTGGATAAACTTCCGCTACTTGTTTTCTTGCCTCCAGACAATTTCACACTTTGATATCGTGCGGTATTATCGGCCACCCAAGTTAATAGTGCTTGTCGACTCGCCAGTTTCTTTTCTGTGCTCGTTAAATTCTCATTCAACGGTTGCCACACGAGACCATAAAGTAAGAAAATGGTGATTGCCGAGCCCATGGTAAGTACTAACTTCTGCTCTCGTTGATTAAGACCTTGCCACCATGTTTTTATTGCTGAAATATTCATTAAGAGCGCCCCTTACTACTTTGCTTACTCGCAATACTAAATGAGCCTGTTACTTGTTCACCTTGGTTATTTTGGGCACCTTGTTTTACGGTCAAATTTGCCTTGGTAAGTGCGCTTTGAAAGCGTTCAAAATGCTGATAATCATCTGCGATAGCTTGCAAGCGTAACTCTTGCCTTTTGCCATCAAACTTTAATGACTCTGGCTTTAAGGCTGGTACTTCAGCAAAAGCAGGCTGTACTTTTGATAACATAGTCAAAAAACCAGTCTGTTCACTACTACCACCTAATTGGCTAATCTTCCTATTGAGTTGCGACTTTATCGTACCAATACGTACTCTTTTTGCTTGCGGGAAAGCTTGCTGGTAACGTGCAATGATTTGCGCTTCAATTTGTTCTTGTTGGGCTGTTAACTGCCATAGTTGAGCACTTTTATAGCCTACATTAAGTAACAAGGCACAGGCTGCTATGCCAGCAGCCCAAAGCCAAGTATTTACCTTGGTTGAACGGCGTTCTTTTACCTTAAACTCGTCTTGTAATAAATTAAAATTACAGTGTTGGCAATGTTGAGCTAATAACGCTAACGGCAATTCTTTTATGGCTTGCTCGACAATAAAGCCTTGCTGATTTGCCGCTTCATCAGCAAAGGGTAAATCGGAATAGGCATTAATGATAATGTCACTATTTTCGAGTCTAGCCTCACTGTTTTTCTGCGTTTGGTAAATATGCTGCAGGGCAAATTGCCATGCTTGGTTATCTAAACAGAAACCTTGCCATTGTCCTTTACGTACAATAATCTGTGACAACCTTTCATTATTACTTGTTGATTGAATTTCTATCGCGCTCCACTGCCCTTCTATATAGGGCATTGCTAGTACATCAGGCTGAAGCGTTTTTACGACAATCTCGGCATCGGCAAGCCAACGTTGCCATAATTGCATTTGTACACGCTCGACAGCAGCAACAAAGCAATTATTACCTGCATCATCATTGGCTAAATCTGCATAAGCAAAAAACAGTTCTTCAACGTCTTGGGCTAATTCATCTTCAAGCATGTAAGGAACAGCAGAACGCATAGCACGTTGAGACTTTGTTGGTACCTTTAAGCTCTTCAAGACAACATCGCTACCAGGAACAAACACTTTGACAATACGTTGTTGTGATTTTTCTGACAATTCGCTTAATTGCTCAGCATTGGCTAACTGACCACTGGCAATTATTTCTTTTTCGACGCTACTAAAGATTAACCAAGATATTGCATCTTGAGCTTGACTACCTAAGCGTATGTATAAAGTTTCGGCCATTAATTCCGTCCTACGGTGCGACTGATCACATCTATATATTTATTATTGGTTACTTTCATCACAGAGCGCATGGCAAAAAAAGACTCGTTAAAGCTAGCGCTTGATTTTAGTGTAAAGTATTCACTATCAACAACAAACTGATCTTTTTTATCATCAATAGTTTTTAATTTTGTAACTTCAGGCAGATTATAAAAATCTTCAATCGTTTCGAAGCCCTCATCTTCGCGAGCACTTAATATTGCTTGTGCTTCCTCCAACGTTGAATCTAGCAATGCTTGCAGTAACTCTGGTTGCTCATCGCTTAAGGTATTAATATTAATTTTATGTTGGTCACTGGCAGGAATAACACAAACATAAGGCTTAATAGCATCAATAATTGCCGGCGTGAAATGCTCTATCACCCTCAATTCATTAACACTGGCCAAAAAGTGATTCGCGGCTAAATAAGGAAATTCTTTCGATGCATAGTCATTGTCCTCAGCACCGCCTGCGCTACTGATGGCACCATTTTCATCTAGCCAATCGGTTAACGCATCTGTCATTGACTCTGCTTCGAACTGACTGACTTCTTCAAGTTGCAAGTTAATCAATAAGGCTTCAAGTGCTATTCGTGCTGGTGCCTTATTTTTACTTTTACTGCCATTTCCCTTTTCATTGCCCTTTTCATTGCCCTTTTCATTGCCCTTTTCATTGCCAGCACTGTTACTCAGCGGTGCCCGTAAAGCATTAAGATTTAAGCAACTCTGCAGATCGGATATTTCACCTGAAATAGTACCAAAATCAACAGGGAAAGCAGTCTCGCCTTGTGCCCAAACTTGCCCCAAATGCGTCACATCTTCTTCCTCTTTAAAGGTCGTAATCAACACTCTTTTACTAAAAGCTTCTGCGCCCATGGCATACCAGTAGGCCTGCTGATTAAAAGAAATATTACTACTTCGCTGCATTTGTATTTGTAATCGAGCCGTCATTTGACTAGCGATGACCGCACATAAAGCAACAATTAACATCACGGTTATTAACGCTACACCTTGTTGACATCGACGTTTATTTTGCCAAGCTATCACGTTTTATCACCTGCAGCTTGTTTACTTTTATCTTCACTGTCACCAGGGACTAAAAATTGGCGGCGAATAACACCATAATCTTTCGTGTTTACTTCAATAGCGATAGCTAAAGGCAATGTATTTACTGTCCATGCTTCTTGCCATGACTGACCATCATAATACTCAAAAGTAAGCTCAGTTACATCACTTATTAACGGCCTAACTTTAGGCTCTTCTCCGCCAACAGCATCAACAAAATTAAAATGTAAGCGTTCAAAGGTGTCTTCATTAACTCGATAGGCAATCGCTTGCATATCACTGCGAGGCAACAACAAGCCCGGATTTGTCCAGCCGTTTCGAACAAATGCAATGGCTTGGTCTTGCGTGGCAAAACTGTCACTGGCACTTTGTATTAATTGCTCAAGCGGAGCTTCACCATCAAGACGGATAGTGCGACGTGCAATTTGAGTTATATCGCGTTCAATAATTAAAAAAGCACGTTGCAACTCATTTTGCCGCGCACTACGGATTTTAGCTGTTTCATCGCCTTTCAGCACGGAGTCAAAAATAGTAAAACTCGACAAACTAATAATCGAAAAAATGGCAATGGCTATTAACACTTCTAATAAGGTGAAACCATTACTACCTTTGCGCCATGAAGGTATGATCGAGTTGGTGTTTATGCCTCGCTCTAACATTATTTTTCTACCTTAGAAACAAAGGTGGTTAAGCTGCTGATTGCCAATTCATCATCTTCTTTTAGACGAATTTCCATCACAATAGCGCGCATATCTTTGTCGGTAGTTTTTATCACTTTTTGCTGCCAAAACCAAGCTCTACCCGCTAACTCAACTTCACCTTTTAAGTTGTTTTTAGGTGGCCACTTTACCTCAAGTGTGGTGGAGACTAACTGATTTGAAGCAACCCAATTAGCGAACATTTTTTTCTCTAAATGCCCTATATTACGAGCGTTATTGCTCGCTGTGCCTAATAAAGCCAGACCTGCAATGGAGAACACTGCCATGGCCAACATCACTTCAATTAAGGTAAAGCCTTTAGTGTTATTCATCATCTAACACCGGCCCTTCTATCGTTAAGGGCGTACTATAAATACCCGTCACGCGGTAAGCTATATCAGCTAAATCATGGTAGAGTGAGGCTTCTTCAGTAAACTGAAAAGTTAAACTAAAAGGCGTAATATCACCACCAGACAAAATATAAACCTGTGGAAATACTCGCTTCACTTTTTCTGTTTGGTTTTCACTTTCTAGCGCATTAAATGAAAGATATTCTTCATCTTGCGCTTTAAACACTGTGCTATCAAATAGCAGTGGCTCTTCAATAGGTAAATCATCTAAAGCGAGTTTAAATACGATACCCTCGGGCATAGTTTGCTCGCCTAGCCAAGCTTGCGAAGAAATTTCACTCCACTTGCTACCATCAAAACCAAGAAAACGATAACTCGATTTATCTACATATAACCCTAACTCAAGGTTATTGAGTAAACCATAATTAGCAGCACTCTCAAACGTTGCGAAAAATTGGTGACTCACTTTTTTTAAGCTATCTTCTGGGCGTTTCCCTGAAAAATTAAATTGTACGCTCGACACAATCAAACCCAGCAAAGCAATAACCAATAAAACTTCAAGTAAAGTGAAGCCTTTGGTTTTTTTTGGTTTTTTTGAATTTATAGTGTGACTGTGTTTCATGTGTTAACTTTTAACTTACACCTAATTTCAACTATGCTAGCTAAGTTTTACCTTTAAACTGTGCGGTTCAATTTAAAGAGAAAAGCACAAAATTGACGCTAGTCAATGAGTACTTTTTCCGCCTAAATTGAGCTTTACAGCAACAAGGAAAGCCTTAACTATTGGTAGTCGCCAAGGTTCCAGTTACCAATATCATCTTCCGTCCCCGCTTCGCCATCTGGGCCTGAAGTAAAGACATCCATATTACCTTGTTCACCTGGGTTTAATAATAAATACTCATTGCCCCATGGGTCTTTAGGTAGGCGTTTTACATAACCACCATCGGGAAAACGACGAGGAATGGGTTCAATATCAGTTTGATCCGTTAACGCTTCTAAACCTTGCTCAGTAGTTGGGTAATCATAGTTATCTAACTTATACATGCTTAATGAATTTTCTAAAGCAGTCACATCTTGTACGGCTTTTTGTAATTTAGCCGTTTCTTGACTGCCCATTAAATTTGGTACCACCACACTTAACATCATGCCGATGATAACAATAACCACCATCACTTCTAATAATGTGAAACCTTGAACGTTTTTACGTTTATTCTTAACCATAATTATTCCTAACTACTTATTTACTTAAATGTTAAAAGTTAACCACCAATAAAGGTATTTAATTGTAGAATCGGCTCTAATATCGCCATCACAATAAATAAAACCACGCCCGCCATAACAACCATTAACGCCGGTTCAAATGCTTTTAACGAAATATTTACTAATGCTTCAAACTCTTTATCTTGGTTATCAGCAGCGCGGCCTAGCATTTGTTCAAGCTGACCACTTTTCTCACCACTCGCTATCATATGAAGCATCATAGGTGGAAATAAATTTGTTTGCTCAAGCGACAATCGTAAACTTGCCCCTTCTCGTACCTTATCTGCTGCCAATTTCACTTGCTGCTTAATGTACAAATTATCGAGTACCTCTCCTGAAATTTTCATACTTTCTAATAAGGGCACGGCACTTGCCGACAGTATGCTTAAGGTTCTTGCGAAGCGTGCTGTATTTAATCCTTTTGCCACTTTGCCAATACCTGGTAAAGCAATAACACGTTGATGATACGCCATTTCAAATTTTGGCTTTTTCAAAAGCTGTGAAAACAACAACATTAATCCAGCGATGAGTACTAAAATATAAAAACCATTTGCTTGTAAAAATTCACTACTGGCAATTAAAAACTTGGTCGAGCCAGGCAAACTTGCGCCCATGTGTTCAAACTGCCCCACTATTTGAGGTACAACTTTAGTCAATAAAATAGCAATAACACCAATGGCAACTACAGTCATAATCACCGGATACACCAAGGCTTGAATTAACTGAGAGCGCATTTGTTCACGTTGCTCGGTATAATCAGCTAAGCGATTTAGCACTTTATCTAAATGGCCTGATTTTTCGCCTGCAGCCACCATAGCGCGATACAAGCGATTAAATACTTTAGGAAACTCCGCCATACTTTCAGCCAAGCCATAACCTTCCGTGACTTTAGTACGAACGCCCATAATCATACTTTTGATCCGGTTTTTATCACCTTGCTCTGCCACCGCTATTAGTGATTCTTCAAGGGGCAAACCCGACTCAACTAAGGTTGCTAACTGACGGGTTATTAAGGCTAATTCAGCCGCTGATACTTTACCTTTATCTTTGCTTTGAGTAACCTCGCCCGATTTTGTTTTCTGACTGTTTAGTGTTGGTATAACCTCAATGGGCATCAGTCCTTGCTCGCGTAATAAAGCCCGAGCTTGCCTAGGCGTATCCCCTTCAATGACACCCTTTTGTGTTTTTCCTCGGCTGTCTACTGCCTGATAATCAAATGCCGCCATTAATCTTCTCGGGTAACTCGCAACACTTCTTCAAGGGTTGTTTGTCCAGTCATAACCTTATCGAAACCATCGCGGCGAATAGACGCCGTATTTTGGCGAATATATTTTTCTATCGCTTGCTCGCCATGGCCATTGTGGATTATCTCGCGCACTGTATCATCAACGATTAATAATTCATGAATGCCGGTCCGGCCACGATAGCCTTTGAAATTACATTCACCACAACCTGCTGCACGATAGATAACTTGTTGATTGTCACTTGGCAATGCCAACAAAGCACGCTCTTCTTCATCAGGTAAATGGCTTTCTCTACAATGCGGGCAAAGGGTTCTAACAAGACGCTGGGCAAGTACACCGAGTAAGCTAGATGATAGTAAGAATGGCTCTACTCCCATGTCTTCCATACGAGTGATAGCACCCGCGGCAGTGTTGGTATGTAAAGTAGACAATACCAAGTGACCGGTTAAACTTGCTTGCACACCAATTTGCGCGGTTTCCAGATCTCGAATTTCACCGACCATCACCACATCAGGATCTTGACGTAAGATGGCACGTAAACCACGAGCGAAGGTCATATCAACCTTAGTGTTCACTTGCGTTTGGCCAATACCTTCAATGGCAAATTCGATAGGGTCTTCCACCGTAAGAATATTCCTTTCTTTGGCATCAATTTGAGTCAAACCCGCATATAGAGTGGTACTTTTACCCGAGCCTGTTGGACCCGTTACTAAGATGATGCCATGAGGCTTATCTATTAGCTTGCTAAAGCTATGACGATTATTCTCGGTCATACCTAAATCTTCAAGATCTAAACGTGCGGCATTTTTATCTAATAAACGTAATACCACTCGTTCGCCATGCCCTGTTGGCATGGTTGAAACACGAACATCAACGGCTCTACCACCAATGCGTAATGAAATTCTGCCATCTTGAGGAATACGCTTTTCAGCGATATCAAGTTTCGCCATCACTTTAATACGCGATACTAATAATGAAGCAAGTTTTCGGTTTGGTTTTAATACTTCACGTAAGACACCATCGACACGAAAGCGTATTTGTAAGGCATTCTCAAACGTTTCAATATGAATATCACTGGCGCTTTCTTTAATGGCCTCACTAAGCATGGCATTAATAAGCTTAATGATAGGGGCGTCATCTTCGTTTTCTAATAAATCTTCGCTTTCTATCATTTCATCGGCTAAAGAGTATAAGTCGACTTCATTGCCAATATCTTCCATCATCTGCTGCGCTTCTGAAGAGTCACGTTGATAAGCTTCGGTTAGCAATAATTCAAATGAGGCAATATCTTGTACATCAAAGCTAAAAGGTGCTTTGATGATACGACGCACTTCCACAATACTCTCTAGACTGACATCGGCTAAACAATGTAAAACATAGCCCTGTTCATTTTTGCTGAGTAAAACACTATAGCGTTTCGCAAAGGCAAAAGGTAAACGCCAAGCAATTGCAGCCTCATCTTGATTTTCAAGCACCTTTGCAGAATTCTTGTCTAAGGTCTCTGCTGTAATATCTGCTTGAATGTTAATTTCTTGCGTAGACATTATTCATTATGCTCAAGTAAGGCATCTTTTGGTGAAGCGCTTTGCTTCTCCTTTTCAATGCCATTTTGATACTCTTCAAACGAAGGAGGCAGTGTTAATTTATCACTCCATTCCGGCAGAATAGGTAAAACGTCACTACTCATTAAAGACAACCCCTCTTCTTGCTTGCGTAATTGATCAGCGCGAATGAAGTTATATTTTTCTTTCGCCATGCTGTGCATGACTTTGTTATCAGTAATAATTTGAGGTCTTAAAAACACCATCAAATTACGCTTACGCGTTGAGTTCGAGGTTGATTTAAATAAATGACCTATGATTGGAATATCACCAAGTAAAGGTACCTTTTGCACACTTTCTTGCACATCTTCATCAATCAATCCACCTAAAATAACAGTTTCGCCGCTTTCCACCATTACTGTGGTTTTAATTTCACGTTTGTTGATAGAGATATCGACTCCCGTTGCGCCACTCACTGAAGAAACTTCTTGTTCAATGGTCAGTTGCACACTATTGCCTTCGTTTATTTGCGGGGTAACCAGTAGCTTAATACCGACTTCTTGCCGATCTACCGTTTGAAAAGGGTTGCTATTGTTACTACTACTGGTAGAACCAGTGATGATAGGGACTTCTTGACCTACTAGAAAGTATGCTTCTTCATTATCTAAAGTGGTAATACTCGGTGTCGCCAATATGTTCGAGTTAGTATCAGAGCTGACCGCTTGTACAATAGCGCCCCAATCATTTTTCATAATACCAAACATACCGCCACTTACTGAACCTAATACCTGCGCTAATAAAGTGTAATCACCCTCAACGTCATTTAGGGTATATTCATCAGAAATTTTTTCACCTGTTTCAGAGGAATATACTGCCGGTACTGTGTCACCGGGTTTAGTTTTAGCACTCTCTGCCGCACCCGCAACTGAAGAAAGCGCTGCTGGGCCATTGGTAAACTGAGTAAAGCCACCTTGTTCACTATACCATTGCACGCCAAGTTGTACGCCGTCAGTTTCAAATACTTCGACAATAATTGCTTCAATATGCACTTGGGCTCTTGGCACATCAAGTTGGCGGATAACCGACTCTAGTGAACGTAGCATATCTGGCTGACCGGTAATAACCAAAGTGTTGGTTGGTTCATGCGCCTCAATGCTAATATCGGTTGTAGATTTAGCACGCGATTTTGTTTTGGTGCTATTTTCTTCTGAGGCAATCGTTTTACTTACACCATCAAGTACTTTCACTAAATCTTCTGCTTTTGAATACTTTAGATAATAGACACGCGTATTGCCGCTGGTTTCTAACTCACTATCAAGACGTTTCACTAAACGAATAACTCGTTCACGGGCTTTAACTTCACCGCTAACGATGACACTATTGCTACGGTCATCGGCAACAATCTTAGGAATAAGAAAAGTGGGTTGACCTGCTTTACCACCGGAAGGCTTGTTCATAGCTTCGATAATACGCACCATTTCACCGGCAGAAGCATATTGCAATTTAATAATCTCTACATCTTGATCGCCTGCTCTATCCACACGCTCAATAATTTTAACTAAGCGGTTTACTGTAGCAGCACTACCGGTAAGCATAATTACGTTTGCGGGATCATAGTTAGTAACATTACCGCCACCAGCTTGATCAGATAACTGGCGCAACAACGGCACTAGTTCGCGCACAGTAACATTTTTCACTTCCACTATTCGTGTGACCATTTCATCACCTACGATGTCACTGTTGTTGCCAACTACAGGAATAGATGAAGTTTTAGCATCCTTATTGCGGATGATTTTAATGATATTGCCATCCATAGCTACGGCAGCAAACCCGTATACTTCGAGCACGTTTAAGAAAAATTGATAATATTGCTCTTCAGATAATAAATCATAGCTACGCACATTGACCTTACCGCGTACATTGGGATCAACAATCATAGTTTTTTTCAGGTTTTTTCCGACAATATTAACAAACTCTGTAATTTCAGTGCCTTTGAAATTTGGTGAATATTGTGCAGCGCTGGCTTGCCCAACCGCAAAAATACTGCCAAAGGCAATTGCGGTAAACAAAACCATACTCAATTGCTTGAGTTGCTTAAACTTGCGGCTTATTTGCTTTGCCACAAATACGTTTAAGAGTGTGCTCATGAAAAATTCCTTATTGCTTTCTTTATTATATTTAAAGTTCATGCTAAAAATGTGAAATAGGTATTCAGTTACTTATTCAATACTAAACAGTATCTCTATTAAGTCATTTTTACGATTAATTAATAGTGAAATATCACGTTCTGTTTTTAATGCTGCCATCGCTTGCATTGCTTCTGATGGAGCTAATAGATCATGCCCATTCATTTGCACGGCGATATCACCAGACTTCAAACCTGATGACTTGAAAAATTCGGGATTTTTACCTGGTGATAAACGATAACCGATAATTTTACCATTTGTTCGAGCCGGTGAAATACGCAAATAGTCTGTTATCTTGCCAGGGTCTTGGCTTAAATCAGCGCGCAAACGTTGAGCAGTTTTGCTCAAATTTTTATTTGAGCGTTGATCAACAATACTTGGCTTTAATCTCGGTGTGATTTCTTGTGGGCTATTCACTAGGCTTTTTTGTTGAAGCGATTTAGATTTGGTTTGCTGACTCGCTTTTTTCTTCGAAACACTCTGCCCTGGCTGTTTAAAATCTGCGCCATCCAGCATTAACGTTTCTAAACGGCCTGATTGCTTAATGATAACTCTATCGATTAATACTTGTTCCAGGCTGGCACGTGTGCCTTTGATAATCTCACCAATGCCGTAAGTTTCTTGTTTGCTTTGATATTCAATAATTGCAGCAGCGGTTTCTACGCTATCGCTGGCAACTAAGCCCGACAAAGTTAATTTCAAACGAGTTTCTGGAGCGTCAATAACTTCTTCAACGACTTCTTGTTGTTGGGCATTATATTGACCGAATAAGTTCAATGATTGTACTGCCGAAATATTAAACGATTGTCCTGTTCTACTTTTGGCAATCGTGTGTTTGTTATAAGTAGCATCAGTAGCTAATTGTTGTTGCGGCACAACTAACCAGGTTATTTTGGCGACAACAAAAGCAATATAAATTAGCAACAAACCGCTAATTGCTTGCGCAATTCTTTGTTGAGGTAATTTTGCCAGAATAACTGAGAATGATGTTAGGTTGTCTAATAATGCCATTGAATTATTTATTCTTTTTTATTTTCTACTATTGATAGCCAGCTAACGCTTTATTACCAATGTAAAATATGTGTTAATTTTGCAAAGCAAGTTCTCGATAATACTTGACCATTAGCCAAGCAACAAGCGATGTCCTCACTTTTTAACTAATATTTACAAAAGAACACGAAGTTTTTACTTTGATATGCTATTTTCTAGCACTTAAACAGCTTCTATTTTTTCAATACACACATACTTAATATCACCTTTATGGCAACAGTAAATAAAAATAGTTCAACTTCTAAGCCAAACGACGAGCTAACTTCAGTGCGTTTGGATAAGTGGTTATGGGCCGCTCGGTTTTATAAAACCCGAGCAATAGCCAAGCAAATGATTGATGGCGGTAAAGTATTCTACAACGGCCAGCGGACTAAGTCAGGCAAAGGCGTAACTCTTGGGGATACCATTAAAATACGTCAAGGGTTCGATGAAAAAGAAGTTACGGTTGTGGCATTAGCCGACAAACGTCGTGATGCTGATTTTGCCCAAACCTTATATCAAGAAAATATTGAGAGTATAAAAATAAGAGAAAAAAATAGCCTAGCGAGAAAACAAGGTGTTTTGCTTAGCCCAGCGAGCGACAGTAAACCCGATAAAAAACAACGCAGAAAACTGCGTGAGTTTAAAGAACGTATGTAATACTTGTATCAGCTTAGTGGCTAGAGAGTTTGGCAGCTAATGCCTCTACTTGTGCTGATTGTACACTATCAACAATCGTCGCTAGTTTTCCGAGACCCCCTTTTGCGTAACCTGACACTTGGTAACGATGGATGATTTTTGTTGTGCCATCTTTTAACTGTTCAAACTTCCAACTCATGCCACCGTTTACACCCATCATTTGTAGTGGTCCGAGCCCGCCAATCATCCTTACTTCACGATTTGGAGTCACGAAAGAGACTGTCAAATGTAGCGCTTGTTTATCACCTGCTATTTCACAAAAGCAACCACCCACTTTTTCATCAATATTTAAATTTTCTGCACGCCCAAACCAAGTGTGGTCTGCAATCCACCACTCATTTATTTTAATAAATTGCGCGTATGCAGCTTTATGATCTACTGCCACATGCTTTTCTATCTCAATAGTAAAGCCATTATCTGCGCTGTTAATTACCTGCGCGACAAGTGATGAAGGTAATAATACCAACAACATAATAAGTGCTTTCACATTAATTCTCCAAAGATAAATAATTGCCGCTCAATTGTGTAACAACTATAATAGCCAGATATTAATTTTAGGTATAGCCATTATATGGCAAAACATAGGGTCCAATTATATGTCGCAACCAGACATGACTAAGGTCGATGAATTAAACCGTTATCTTTTTGATGATATGCATGTGCGTGGAGAACTAGTCCAGTTAAGTTGTAGTTACCAAAGCATAATTGAGAATCATGCCTATCCTATTGGCGTACGTTTATTGCTAGGTGAATTGTTAGCGGCAACGTGTTTGTTGACTGCCACGTTAAAATTTGAAGGTGACATAACCGTGCAACTTCAAGGTGACGGCCCTGTGGGTTATATGTCTGTAAACGGTGATAACAATCAAATAATGCGCGGTGTTGCGAAGGTGGTTGATGAAAAAGCGGCGCAAGCAGCTGTGACGTTACCAAGCCTTATTGGCAATGGCAATATGATCATCACCATAAAACCAAATAAAGGCGAGGCTTATCAAGGTGTTGTTGCCCTAGATCAGCCAACGCTTGCGCAATGCTTCGCTCAATACTTTGAGGTCTCAGCTCAAATACCTACCCAAGTTTGGCTATTTAGTGACGATGAAAAACAACAAGTTGCAGGCAGTTTAGTACAATTGCTTCCTGATGGCGATGGCAGTGACACAAATAAAGCACAGCAGCAAAGTGATTTCGAGCACTTATCGCAGCTGACCAATACCATAAAAGCAGAGGAAATTTTTTCGTTAAAAGCTGAAGCCTTACTGTATCGTTTATATCATCAAGAAAAGGTCAGCCTATTCGAACCACAAAAAGTCAGTTATCAATGTGGTTGCTCTAGCAATAAATGCTTAGCAGCGATTTCACAAATAGAGCCCAGTGAAATTGAAGCTATATTAGCTGAACAAGGAAAAATTTCTATGACTTGTGATAACTGCCAAACAACCTATGATTTTTTTGCTGAACAATTAAAAAGTTTCATTTCGAAAGATAGCCATTAGTTGCTAAGTTTCATTTTGCTTGGTATCACGCTTTATTATGCTCTTTTGTGTATTTATTACCAAAAAGAGCATAACAGGCCTACTCCTCCCTAGGCCTTATTGCCGTTATTGTTGTAAAATTACCAACAAACCTTTCCTAAGTTATTTCCAATATTTCTGTCGCTTATACTGAAAACTTTCATCTTAGGTTATTTTTTGCTTTCGTTTTGAGCGTTGATCCAATAGAATGTCGAATTATTAACACTATGAAAACTTTTAGCCTATATTTCATCATAAGAAGTAAAGGTAGATTTTCGTATAAGCTCAACCTTAACCACAACTTAAAATTCGTCATACTTAGGAGTGAATTTGCTATGACCGCCCAAGAAAACTCAATTGACTTGTCTCAATACGGCATTAATGATGTTGCAGAAATTGTTTACAATCCATCTTATGAGTTGCTTTTTAGTGAAGAAACAAAAGTAGGCCTAGAAGGCTTTGATAAAGGCGTAGTCACGGAGCTTGGCGCAGTCAATGTAGATACTGGTATTTTTACTGGTCGTTCCCCTAAAGATAAATATATTGTACGTGATGATGTTACTCGCGATACGGTATGGTGGTCTGATCAAGGTAAAAATGATAACAAAGCAATGAGCACAGAGACTTGGTCTGAATTAAAAGGCCTAGTCACTACACAACTTTCAGGCAAACGTTTATTTGTTGTTGATACCTATTGTGGTGCCAATGATGACACGCGCTTAAAAGTACGCTTTATTACAGAAGTAGCATGGCAAGCACACTTTGTTAAAAACATGTTCATTCGCCCAAGCGATGAAGAATTGAAAACTTACCAGCCTGACTTTGTGGTGATGAATGGTGCTAAAACCACTAATCCTAACTGGAAAGAGCAAGGACTCAACTCTGAAAATTTCGTTGCTTTTAACTTAACTGAGAAAATCCAGTTGATTGGCGGTACATGGTACGGCGGTGAAATGAAAAAGGGTATGTTCTCAATGATGAACTACCTATTACCACTTAAGGGTATAGCATCAATGCACTGTAGTGCCAACGTTGGTAAAACAGGTGATGTTGCCGTTTTCTTCGGTTTATCTGGTACGGGCAAAACCACCCTTTCAACGGATCCTAAACGTGAATTAATTGGTGATGATGAGCATGGTTGGGATGATAACGGTGTATTTAACTTTGAAGGTGGTTGTTACGCTAAAACCATCAAGTTGAGTAAAGAAAATGAACCTGATATTTATAATGCTATTCGTCGTGATGCTTTATTAGAGAATGTTACCGTTGCTGATGATGGTACTATTGATTTTGATGATAACTCACGCACTGAGAACACCCGTGTTTCTTACCCTATCCATCACATTGACAATATTGTGAAACCAATTTCTCGTGCTGGCCATGCGAAAAAAGTTATTTTCTTAACTGCTGATGCATTTGGTGTATTACCACCGGTTGCTAAACTAACGCCAGCGCAAACAGAGTATTATTTCTTGTCAGGATTTACTGCTAAATTAGCGGGTACTGAACGAGGTATCACTGAGCCAACACCTACTTTCTCTAGTTGTTTTGGTGCAGCATTTTTAAGTTTGCACCCAACTCAATATGCTGAAGTTTTACGTAAACGCATGACTGATGCAGGCGCTGAAGCATACTTAGTTAACACTGGTTGGAATGGTACGGGTAAGCGTATTTCTATCAAAGCAACACGCGCAATTATCGATGCGATTTTAGATGGCTCAATTGATGATGCAGAAACTACGGTAGTACCAATGTTTAACTTAGCGGTACCAAAAGTTATTGATGGTGTTGAAGGTGATATTCTTGACCCTAGAAATACTTATCAAGATGCCAATGAATGGCATAACAAAGCGGTAGATTTAGCAAATCGTTTTGTCAACAACTTTGATAAATTTACTGATACCGATAACGGTAAAACGCTAGTTGCTGCTGGACCACAGTTGTAACTCAAGACAGATTCAAATAAAAAGCCTGTTAGCGAAAACTAACAGGCTTTTTTTATGTCTCTGTCTCGTCCTGAAATGTGTTTACACATTTAGGACTTATTATGACCAAGTCACACAATACACCGATTAAACGAACACAACGAGATTATTCATTAGGCTTTAAATTACAAGTTGTCACCG
>MAAC01009710.1_pt1 | contig 60950 bp, 61 predicted proteins | sample 1115981 | NCBI WGS metagenome assembly MAAC01 (sample SAMN04961126, study PRJNA320927) | seawater metagenome | isolation source: sample BD02T64 sea water enriched with oil for 64 days | place: USA:Gulf of Mexico | collected 2013-07-27 | reverse complement strand
GATATAGCTCTCACAATCTCTAAACTAGACTGATCATTCAGCATGGCATTAGTGAAGGAACGATCAATTTTCAGTTTATCGATAGGGAATTGATGTAAATAGCTAAGGCTTGAATAGCCGGTGCCAAAATCGTCTAAAATAAGCTGAAACCCAAAATCTTTGAGTTCATGCAGCATTTTCTTTGCGCTGTCAGCATCTTCCATCAAGATGCTTTCAGTAATCTCAAGTTGAATTTTTGAGACATCGACTTTGGTCTTCTTCGCGATTTCTTTGAAGCATTCGACCATTCCCGGAACGCCAAACTGAATAGCAGAGACATTTATGCTGACGAATATTTCCGGGCTACGTGAATTTGCTGCCCTTTTATTGAAATCCCCAACTTTTTTGCATGCTTCTTGGAATACCCATTCACCGATAGGAACGATCATATTTGTTTTTTCAGCTATATCGATAAAGTGAAACGGAGAGAGAAGGCCGCGCTCAGGATGCTGCCAACGAATAAGCCCTTCAAATCCAGCTGTAAACCCCCCTCTAAGGGAAATAATGGGTTGGTAATGAAGCACGAATTCATCATTTTCTAGCGCGCGTTGTAATTCTTCTTTGATCTGGAATTGTTGAACTATCTCGGTGCGGTTTGCTTGGCTTTTGGTTTCTCTTCGCTTCCGCCGCGAAGTGAATTTTTTGACTTGCTCGTCCGTTCCGAAATTGCGAACAGTAAGGCTATGGCAGCGGTCCATAAAGAAATTTAAAAACAGACTGATCATGGGATCTGCTGCTGCACTTTTTTCTTCAATTTCAGACTGTGTCACAACAACCAGCAAGCTGTCTTCTAATGCAATGGCCGTTGAGTAATGATGTGCATCTTCAATTACGCCATATTCACCGAACATCTCTCCGGGATTAACGGTATACGACGATTGGCTTGAAACACGGTCTTCAACTGAGATTTTACCGGATTCTACGATATAAGCGCAATTTCCAGCTTCTAAATCAGTCAGAACCTGTTGGCCTTTTTTTACTTCAATTCGGTGCAAGTTGATGACTCTTTTTTGTTAATACGACATCGCAACAATAAGATGAACTTGTTCTCTTACTTTTTCGTTAAACGAATGGCGTTTAAATGAGGTCATTTTTTTGAGGAAGGCTGTTTTGATAAAAATCCAAGTAATCGAAGCTGTATCACCCTTAAGGGGGGGGCTTGGAAAGAGGCGATGACAGCTCCGATCAACCTTGGACAAGACCTATAATCTGTTGAGAGTCTTAACATAACGTTAATTTGTAATAAAAGATTGTTCTAATTTAAGATAATAAATTCTATTATTCCGAGTTCTCTTTCATTTTCAATGACTTCGGTTTTTTTCTTGACTGAATGGGCGTGCGGATTTCTTTTGGCACGTCATTTTTGTTTGTAGATGAGTCCAATATTTTGTCGAGGAACCTGAAAATGAACTCAATACTGTATCCAGCGAGAAATGCCACAGCGAGAGGACTCACCGTACTTAATCCCGGTTCCAAAGACTGAATTTGTATGCCGCTAGTGGCGGAAATGTTGGGGTTTTCCTGTTCTGATGTGAAAAAATAACTGACCATCATACCCGCTAGTGGGCCTTGTGCAATTCGAAGACTATAACTGATATAAGAGTTCATGGAAAAGGTAAGTGTTTCAATTTCCTTGGGTAATTGCCTTAGAATGAAAAAACAGGCGCCAATAAGGCCATACAGTATGGGGAGGATATATTCACTTAGTGCCTGAAGCGTATTCCCTGCGGCGACAAACTGAATACGTCGCTGAACTGCTGTCGACAGGCGAGAATATAGGGGTTGTTGCCATGGCTGGAGGGTTATCAAGTCTAAGCTTGACCACAGTTGGTTCCAGTTTTCTAAATGTCGTATAGCGGCTTCTTTCCAGTTTAAATGCTCCTTAATCTTTATCGTAATTTTATCAGAACTGGTTAGAAGCATATAATGGGAGTATTTCGCAGAAATCTGCGAGTTATCCTCCTCTAGTAACGCGTTTTCAAGGTCGATGTTCAACCTATCGATTGTTTGGCTTTGTTGGTTAATGTCTGTAGTAAGTGTGTAGCCGATATACCAGTAAATCTGGATTGCGATCAATAAAAGTAAGGTCGCCAAAGATAGCAGTTTGTAATTGGAGGCACATTTACGCGAAAGTGGTATTCTGCGAAATTTAAATAAATTCGAAAATGAGAATCGACTATTGCGATCCGGATCGTATGTCGCTTTGATACTGTCAATGTTGATGGGCAGCATGTTGTTAGCAATTTCTTCATACGCCATCCAAAATTCTTGTTCAGTTTTAGTGTCCAACTTACCTTTTATCTGAGAATTTTTTGCTTCTATGATGCAATTAACAGCTTCTCGATTAAGTATAATTGCATTCTCCGATGCCGTTAAGATGAGGAGCATTGCATTCTCAATGGAATTTGAGAGCACAGCTTCTGAAGGATCCTCTGTTTTCTTTCTGGAAGGCCCTCCAAAAACCGATCGCACAAGGGTTTTCAATAATTCCATCATTCTTCTCCTGCATGTTAGAACAAGACGGAAAAATGCTAGCTATGTGACAATTCAGGGCCAAATATAACAAGTCTTGCACAACCTGTAGAGGGTCGGTAAGTATGGAGCTAGGTTAATTTTTCGTTTCTGGATGAATACAATGATTACAATCTATGGTATTAAAAACTGTGACACTGTTCGGAAGGCTCTTAAGTGGGCGGAAGAACAAGGTATTGCTCACGAATTCCATGATTTCCGAAAAAAACCTGTATCCGAAAACCGTGTAAAAAGATGGGATGAGGCCGTTGGCCGCAACAAATTGGTAAACAAACGTGGAACTACCTACCGGAAGCTTGATGAGGATAGTAGGGCTGCACTAGAGGCTGGTGAGCCTTATACGATGCTGCGTGATGAGCCAACGTTAATGAAGCGGCCTATATTTGAATTGAGCGACACGATTATAGTCGGATTTACAGCATCAGAACAATGCGAAATACTCGGGAAGCTCAAATAATAAGACTTATAGTTTATTTGAGCTGCTGAATGTAGCACAACACATGATCAACAGAACGTAGATCATCACTTAAGGGCAGTGCAATCACTCTTAGTGGATATTCGCCTGTGACCGATGGAAAAGACTGAGTGTCGTGCGTCGGTTTTCCGCTACTTGCAACTACTCGCCCAAGACCTAGGATCCAGTCAACAATCATTGGTGTAAATTCGATACGATCAATCACATCCTCATCAGGCGTACCAGCTTGTGTGGCTTTACGCACTGCATTAGTGAACTCGTATTTGACCTGTAGTCTGCCAAGTTCCTTGTTGCAATGAACAAGGATGCAATTTGGCCAATGTTTACCGATTACCTCGGGTTCCAAAGTTTGCCACGACGGATAACGCCTGCTTCTTCGGATATCCATCCAATAACTCAAGATATCAGGGCGTGTTTCTTTTTTCTGACCCCAACCGGTATTACGTCGGCGATCCTGGGTTCTTCGTTGATCAGGATGAGAGGTACTCTGTGTTTGTATGCGGCGTTCGGGTGACTTTCGCGGTGCAAAATGTTGAGCATCATCTACAGTAGTAACAGCAGAATTCTCTGTGGTGGATGTTGAAGTCTCAAGTTCGCAATCCAATTCAGCACTTAAAGCTGCAAGTCGTTGCGTTATGTCACCGGCTTTTGCAGGAGCTAGCTCTAAATTAACGCTGACTTTTGATTTACGAACTTGAATTCGAGCAAGAGAGGCTGCGCTGCCACTAACTTCAAGTTCGTCCTCTTCAACAACATTTTGCATGAGGCCGTTTCCTTCTATCAACTGTAAGTCTTTTTCCGAATGCAGCTACATGCCTCGGGGAGAATTTCATCACCGTGATTAGCTACATATTCACTCAATGCTTCTTCGATTATGCATTGGGCGGACTTTTTCGAATGAGCGGCTAACAATTTTAGTTGTAAATGTTCATCCGAAGACATTCGGACGCTCATTCGGACTCTTCCAGTGTTATCCTTTTTAAGCTTTTCAGACTCAGCTTTGAAGGTTTGCAATGAACTGGCCGTCGGTTTTTTCAATTTCGGCTGTCGGCTTGCTGGTCGGCTTAAAATTGACTCTTGTACAGATATATCGCTCATAACATCTGGAGAGCGTGTTGTTGTACTCACAGGCGCTGTCGGTTGAACAGGGCGGCGTTTGGCGAGTAGATCTTTTGGTGGCTGAGATCGAGTTGCTGGACTAGCAAATCCTTTTGAACTGATCAGGGAACCTGATAAAAATGATGCTTTCATCGGACGTCTTTCTTTCTGGAAAACAGATTAAACGTGAGCAGAGTCGTTTAAGAAGCTTCTTTTTGGTGTCGTGGCTTTACTGATCTGGTTAGACATTGTTGCCTGTTTTCCATCTATTCGACCTTGAACGTAATGCCACAATTTTGTGATTTCCTCACTGGATTTAGAAGCAGCGTTTAATTCCATTACAGTGCGCCCATCAATCATACTGGATGCAAAATCGACCCTCTGATGTACAATGGAAGGTGCAAGAGTTCCGTGTTGCGACAAGGCAATAGCGGCTTCACTTGTGATCCGGGCCCGTGGTGTAGCGCCGTTGACGACGAATATAAGGGGCGTATCAAGCCCTTCAGCAAGCTCAACTGTCGCACCAACGGCTCGTAGATCATGAGGGCTAGGCCTTGTTGGGATAATTAAAAGATCCGCAACTGTCAGTACCGTTGCAATAGTTTCAGTAATTGCAGGAGGTGTATCAATGATGAGAAGTTTAATTCCCATATGGGACATGCGGTCCACATCTGATTTTAGATTTTCAATGGTTGTACGAGCGAATAATGGGGTTTCCGCTTCGCGTTCATTCCACCATTCTGACAAGCTACCTTGAGGGTCCGTATCAACTAGCGCAACGGGGCCAGCGCCGGCCATCTCTGCTTGGACAGCTAGGTGACCTGCAAGTGTCGTTTTGCCAGAACCACCTTTTTGTGACGCAACCGCAATTACTTTCATTGAATTTCTCCACTTAAATCGTTAACGACAATACTAACGGGATGTTTGTCTGTTGATTTAGTGGAATGTAAAGTAAAAAAATTAATATTGATTTACGAAATAAGTAACAATAAAATAAAAAAAAATTATTACTTAAGTAAAATTAGTAACAAATTTGAATAAAATTTAAATAAAAAGAGAGCTATCTAGTGGATAACTCTCTTTTTTATAGAATTTCTCTTTAATTACGAGAACTTAGTAAAATCTGGTGTACGACGTTCCATAAAAGCTGTCATAGCTTCACGGGCTTCAGGTGAGACAAGGCGAGATTGGAAGATTTCGCCTTCTTCTTTCATTTGCTCAAGGACCTTGTCGCCGTCACCTTTCATAAGGCTTTTCGCGAGACGCAGGGCCTCCGGTGCTTTGGCTGCAAGTTTTTCAGCAGCACCCATCGCTGTTTTTTCCAAATCTTCAGCTGAAACGATTTCGTTTACAATACCGTATCTAAGTGCTTTTTCAGCATCGAATTTCTCACCTAATAGCAGCAGTTCTGCAGCGCGCTGATGTCCAAGCATTTTGGGCAACAAATAGCTGGATGCCGCTTCTGGAACCAAAGCTAGGTTTACAAAAGGAAGTGTGAAGGAAGCGTTTTCCGATGCATACACCAAATCACAGTGCAAGAGCATTGTTGTGCCAACCCCAACTGCCAGACCGTTTACTGCAGCCACTAGTGGTTTGCGTATGATGGCCAAAGCATTAAGAAACCGGATGACCGGTGTTTTCTCGTCTTGCGCGGGGTTTTGGAGAAAATCCATTAGATCGTTACCGCTAGTGAAGCTGTCTGCAGTCCCGGTAATTACGCTGACCCGAATATCAGGGTTTGTTTCAGCATTCACCAGGCTATCGGCTAAAATTGCATACATATCTTGCGTCAATGCGTTCTTTTTTTCTGCTCTATTAATGGTCAGTTTTTGTATGCCATTTTCGACAGAAACTATGACTTGTTCGCTCATGTGCTCACCTTTTACAGAATAAATTGTTCGTCTAAAATACGTTGTTCCAGATTGTGTTCTGGATCAAACAGCAGATGGATAGTTATTTCAGGGGCTTCTTCGACTATTACCGAGCTAACGTCCCGAATTTCGACTGCATCGGCTACAGCACTCACGGGGCGTTTTTTGCTCTCTTGAATTTCAAATTCAATTTTGGCTTCGCGTGGCAATATGGCTCCGCGCCACCTGCGTGGGCGAAAAGCGCTAATTGGAGTAAGTGCGAGTACTCCTGCGTTTACAGGCAAAATAGGACCATGTGCTGAAAAATTGTATGCCGTACTTCCGGCAGGTGTGGCGACAAGGACGCCGTCACATGTTAATTCTTCGACCTTTATATTTCCATCAATGGCGATTTGAATTTTAGCGGTTTGACGGCTTTCTCGAAGCAAGGAGACTTCGTTGATAGCTAACACTTCGGTAATTTTACCGTTCATGTCTTTTGCCGTCATTTTAAGCGGATGAAGTTTTGTGATCTTACCTTTTGACAACCTACCATATAAATCATCTTCAGAATAATTATTGAGCAAGAATCCAACCGTGCCCTGGTTCATGCCATAAATCGGGAGTTCGCTCGCCATATATCGATGCATCGTCTCCAGCATGAAACCATCGCCGCCAAGAGCAACAATGACTTCTGCTTCAAGAATACGGTTTTGACCATATTGATGGATCAATCGCTTACATGCAGCTTGCGCATTTTCGGTATCGCTACTGGTAAAATGTATTTTGCTCAAGGCTGTTCCCCGCCAATCCCGCTACGTATACTAATGCTGGTTCTTTTTAAGTTGTCTTTGTAAATGCATACATGTTAGCCGCCGGTTACGCTCATATGACGCGCCACGGCTGGAATGTGATCACTCTGGCGATCGATAATGAAGTCGTGCCCTTTGGGCTTGCGGCCAATAGCTTCATCTATAGCTGCGTCAAGTGCTTCGACGCCGCCTTCAGATCGGATGATTTTCTTCAAGTCAGCATTATCGTTTTGACCCAAGCACATATAAAGCATTCCTGTGCAAGTAAGCCTGACCCGATTACAGCTTTCACAAAAATTGTGAGACAAAGGAGTGATAAAACCAACGCGTTGACCGGTTTCGGCAATATTTACGTAATCGGCAGGGCCGCCAGTTTTGTGGCTGCTATCTGTCATAGTCCAATTTTTCGCAAGATTTTCTTTAACCTCGGAAAGAGGGAGAAAACGATCAGAGCGAAGCTCGTCAATAGCGCCCATTGGCATAGTTTCAATGAAGGTGATGTCCATGCCACGATCACCTGCCCAACGAACCATATCATCAAGTTCATGGTCGTTTCCGCCGCGTACGGCTACTGTATTTAGCTTGATCTTTAATCCAGCATTTTGTGCGGTATCAAGTCCTGAAAGTACTTTGTTGATGTCACCCCACCGGGTGATTTTTTTAAAGTTTTCCGGATCTAAGGTGTCTAATGAAACATTTATTCGCCGAACACCCGCTTGAAAAAGCTCTTTTGAATATTTGGAAAGTTGGCTACCGTTTGTGGTAAGGGTCAGTTCATCCAGTTCACCGCTTTGAAGGTAGCGCCCAAGACTGTTGATGAGGGCCATGATGCCTTTACGCACTAACGGTTCCCCGCCAGTTAGACGCACTTTCCGCACACCTTTTCGAATAAAGGCAGCTGTTATCGCTTCAAGCTCCTCAAGGTTCAGGACGTCTTTTTTTGGCAGAAAAGTCATATTTTCTGCCATACAATAAGTACAACGAAAATCGCATCGATCTGTAACGGATACTCGCAGATAAGATACGTGTCTGCCAAAGGGGTCTATCATTTCAAATCCACTTGAAGAAAGTGATGCCAACAAGGTGGCATATATGAAAGTAGATTAGAGGCTTTGGGGTGTTTTGGGAAGAGATCTTAGAAGTTAATTTGTTTCGTAATATTTGATTTCGCCGGCCAAAAAGCGCGTATTGTTAATGGCACGTACAGCCGCCTCTGTTTTCAGTAACCCATAAAAACTCAAAACATCTTCTTTTTCCGTTGGGGAAAGCGCTGCTTTCGGTGGCTTTGTTGAAAGCATTAAATCAAGCATTGTAGAATAAACCACTTTGTCCAGCTCTAGAACTTTGCATGCAACTCCCAGAAGTTGCGGGTCATCTGTGTAGAGGATGCCTTGAATTTGGGAGCGTGATAAATTCAGTAATTTGGCAAAAGTGAATTCAAATAAGTCTACCTCACCCTGACGAAGGGATTTCAGTAAAAATCCAACTGTAAGTTCTCCAGCCGTATGTAGTTTGTCCACAAGCATTTCTGAGGGATCCATTTGATCTGAAATGGATCTTATCGTTTCTTCTCTGTCATGCTGATTGATGGACAAAATCTGGGGGTTAACGTCAAATCTATCGACAATAATCTCACGGAGAGACATAGAAACCCAACGGTACATTTTCTCAGCTATATGATCGGGCAGGAAAGGGCGTTGTACGAGAGGTTTTTGATACGCTATTATATTCTCTGATTTGTGACCAAATATTTCAAGTGTATCATCAGAAATATTTGCAGAGTGATTGTTAAGAAGGCATACGCATATATTCGTATCGTCAGTGTCACAAAGTGCTTGAGAAACGGCTGTGCTGATATTCCTACGTGCCGCGATAGCTAACTGGTGTTGCGAAGAGCGGGTGTGGATGATCCTGATGAGGTCGGTTTCCTGCAGTATGCCGCTTTCCTTTAGGATGGGCAGCGCAACTTCAATCTCATCATTCGCTAAGAAGACGACTAAGTCGTTCGGGATATCTTTCATCCCCGAAATATTTCTAGCAAAGTGGGCGCGGATTGATTTTTCTACGTCAGAAGTAATACGACATAAAATGTCTGCCATAAGTTCTTTTTCAGCGGTTGAAAAAGACTCGTTATCCTCAACAAGGAATTTACCAATTTTTTCATAGAGAAATTTTCTCTGAGCACTAGATTTGTCCTCAGCAAGTTCAACCAAATTCAAGATTTGATTAATATTTCCCTGATTTTGGGCGCTCAAATTATCGTACCTAGTTGTGAAATCTATGTGTGAATATTGTCTCCGGGATGTTAACAAACCATAAATATCACAACATATTAAGGTAAAATATGTACTTTGTAGCGATGGTTACAACATAAGAGGAAGTTTCGCAGTAAAGCGACTTCCTTGGCCGGGCTCACTTTGAACTGTAATATCGCCACCCATCAAACGAGCTAATTTCAGTGACAAAGTCAGGCCTAGTCCAACACCGTCTTCACCGCGACTGTAAATTCCGTTATGGGCCTGTTTGAAAGCTTCAAAAATTTGCTCTTGCTCTGAAAATTCTATACCAGGGCCTGTATCCCAAACGGTCAGGAGTAGGTCATTGCCTTCAATGGCTGTGTCTATGCCTATCTGGCCTCCGTTTGGCGTAAATTTCACAGCATTGCCGAGTATGTTAACAATTATCTGAAGGCAGCGAGTCGGATCCACTTTCAGATCAAAATCTTGATCGATTCGAACTTCTGTCAAATCCAGATCTTTATCATTGGCTCGTTTTTGCACCAAAATAAGAGAGTCTCGTACAATTTCCTGGAGTGACGTTTTTACGATGTCAATCGGGATACGATCACTTTCAATTCGGGCTATATCCAGAATATCTTCGATAAGGCTGAGAAGGTGTTTTCCTGAATTGTAGATATCGCCAATGTATTCCTTGTATTTTTCACTGATGGGACCAAAAGTCTCCATACCGATTACTTCAGCAAAGCCCATGATGGCATTGAGCGGTGTTCGGAGCTCATGGCTCATAGTTGCAAGGAATTCATCCTTCGCACGGGCCGCGGCAACTGCCTTCTTAGCTGTCGTTTCCAGTTGTAGGTTTTTATGGGTGATTTCGGTTATTGCTTTTTCGAGATCGGCCCTTGAAATTGAGGCGTCATTCTCAGCGTTTAACCGAGCCGTAATATCATCACTTGTTCCGCGATACCCGGTGAAACGGCCCTTTTCATTGAAAACAGGCACGCCGCTTATATTGAATACTTTTTCTTCAGCCTCAGGATTTCTGATCGTCATCGGAACGGAGCGGAAAGGTATATGTTTCGTGACCGCGGCTTCTGCTTTGCTCAGTTCGCCGGGAGCAGCATGAAAAGTACCAAGTTCTGTTAGGAGTTTACCCTTCAAAAGGAGCGGGGGTAAACCGACAGCTTGTATTGCGCGATCTGATACAAAGGTGATTTCTCCGTGTGCATTGGTTTCCCAAATCCAGTCAGAGGCGGCACGAGTAATATCCAGAAATCTTCGTTTTTCAAGACGTAGACGTGTTTCAGCATTTACCTGACGTGTAGAATTGATGAAAGACCCACAAATAGCGATGAATCCGTCGTTTTTATCAAATATTGGGAAATGTCGGGAGAGGTAGTACTCGGTACCTTGAGGGGTTTCTATAGAGACTTGTTTGGTTTCAGCATCCTGAGTGGTGGAAATTCTATTTACAATATCTAGGTGATCGGCTTTCAAGGAGGGAAAGATTTTATCTTTCGCTTTGTTTGGAGCAACGCTACCAAATATTTCTGTATATCGAGAGTTTACGTATAAGACAGCACCATCTGGCCGCGCGATATACATTGGTTGCGCTTGCTCAAATACAGCATCAAAGAAATCCCGGCTAATGACGCTTTGGATTCCAGACGCAATTGCGTCATTGGTGTTTTCAACACCCTTTCGCAACGATATAACACTTCCCAGTGATTTCTCGGTCATTGTTATTATCGCCAAGTCTTTGACTTGGCCTCCCCTAATCTTTCACCATCACGCTTATAGATATACGCGTTGGTCATTTATTTGTTCGTCTATTTCATCAATCGCGTCCAGATAGCCGCTATCAAGTTTCCAATGTTCAACGACTGCCTTTGCATTCTCTTGTGTTAGTTTGTCATAGAATTTCATGACAGCTTCAATATCAGCAGGTTTTATGGCGGCTTTCCCGCTACTAGATACAACGCCCCCGCGCCGTGTAAGCAAGAATACAGCCGAAAAACTGTTTCTGTCAAAGCCAAGAGATTTGCATGTCACGGCCATCGCTTCCGCATTTTTATCGTGTATAAAACGGCTTAATGTCGTCGTATTCAATCCAGTCTTTATAGATATGCCCGAGAGGAATAACCTGATTTGCCGACTTTTAAGAGACTGGATAAGTGTTTTTTCATTGAGCTCGTTTTTTGCAGCTAGGTGTGCTGCCAAGCGATCCGCATGGCTTTCGCCAAATTCTGCCACCGACGGGTCTTCAATATGTTTTTGCGCAGAACTGGCAATTTGCTGATCAAGAAAGTTGGCATCAATTTCAAATGACGACAATATTTGGCGACGGAGTGCAGCTGATACCCACCAGAACATTTTATGTGCGAGGTCAGTAGGTAAATCATGACGCGCGAGGAGGGGCTCTTGAAAGCGATCGACGCGTTTTGATTCTTCTACAAGCAGTGCCAAAGCTTCTTTTGAAATATCGGCATCTTTATTATGAATAAGTTGTTCGATCACATCGTCATCACCATATTCGATTAGCAAGTCACTGATGATCGGGCTGATGTCTTCGCGTTCTGTGATTGCGAGCAAATGCTCTTTACTCCGGAGCTCAATAATATCAAGCAGACTTTGTTCCATTAAAACACGGCTTCTAATTAGAACTGGGCGAGCAACATTGATATCATCATTGGCAAGAAGTGTAATGAGTTCTGACGGGGCTTGATTGGAAGCGCTGAGTTTCTCGGCAAGTGTTTTTCTGACGGAAAGCTCTACATCAACCAACAGCTTTGTCATGATGTCCGAGATGTGGGCGCGCTCTTGTTCGTTAAGGCGATCCTCTTCTGTCAGGAAAAGCCCGCTCATATTTTCGAACAATAGCCGACGTGCATCTTTGCTGCTGTCTCGAGACAGCGCCATCAGATTACTCAGCTCCACATCAGTACTTTCAACCATAGATACGCCTTTTTGGCCTGCCTCGTTATTGGCCATACTCCTTTTGGCCGAATCGAACAGGCTTAATATACCTGTGAAAAGTTAAAAATCGTACGGAATCAAAACTTTATCACAGAATCATTTACGCTAAGTTCAACATGGTAAATCAACCATATCGCATGTTTTAGTGAATTTATTGCCATATGTTTGCCGAAATGTCACAGTTTCTTTCTGGAAATTCAACTGAACACTTATGTATTTCCGAGCGTTTTTCAAAGATATTATGAGAATTAGTAGTACTGGTTGTGTGTTTGGTGAGGGGGTCCGCAACATATAGACGATGTATGCGGATAACTTTACACGAAAGCTACCAAGTTCAAATCAAGGAAGAAAAGCTATTGAATTTATACTTCTATCACTAGAGTTTCCCGAATTTTGACAAATATACAAGGCGATTTGCGTTAAAATCCCCAAAAAAATGTCCAATTTCAATAACCTGAGAAAAGAATTGAGCGGGCTTTACAATTTTTTAAGGTTGTTTGGTCAGATTGGGGCGCAGAATACTTCATTTTAGGGATAGGTGAATGGTCACCTGTAAAGGGGTTCCAGTGGTTGAAGATTATCATGAGATGACAAGGTTAATTGAGCGATTGCACCGTCGGTTTCTAGATGTGTTGCGCGCAGAATTGGCTTTGATGGATGTTACCGATATAAATGCAGTACAAGCGCTGCTGTTGGCCAATATTGGTAAAGAGGAAATAAATGTCCGTGAATTGATGTCGCGTGGCTATTATCAAGGATCAAATGCATCCTATAATTTGAAGAAGCTTGTTGAGATGGGGTATCTCCTTCAAGAGAAATCAGAGCGTGACAGGCGTGCGACAATGATCCGTTTGTCAGATAAAGGCTTGGAATTGATTGAAAAGCTGGCTGTTTCTGAAGAAAAGCAGGCTGGTATGCTTGCTAACTCCAATCCTTCGCCAGATCTAGAAAATACACGCAAGGCGCTGCGCCAAATTGAGCGTGTGTGGACTGATTACATTCAATATGGGATGTAAGATACCTTCCGTTTTTCCTTCTTTTTGTTGATGAAGTCCAGGGACTACATGATGAAAAGAAGGACAATTTCATCAAAATTGAATCAAATTGAACCCAGATTTATTAGTGGGAATAATTTTCCCGACTCATGGGTAAAATGTTCCTACTAGGCACAAAATACCTAGTAAATTGTATAGTTAAAATAGAATTAATACAATAATAACAACAACTTAATCAGTTGGGGGACTGGCATGTAATTTGCATTTATCTTTATGGGTTAGTATACCTCAAGCACTGCTTGACCTTAAAATAGGAAAGTTGCCTTCTCTTCAGCAGAGTTGAGATTTGATTTTTTCATTTCTTCAACGTTCGCAGAAATTGCTTTTTTCCAACCAAGGTTGTCAGGAAAGAGCACTTAATCCGAAAATTTTTATCGCGGCTTCAATCTTCAACAGTTGCGCTTTGTTGTTATTCCGCCTTTGGCGGTGAAACTGTTAAGGTATTTTGTTTGTCGCTTATGTGATGTAAGAACTGTAGAGTGTTGTTTACGAGTTGGTAACGAGTTTTTGTTTATAATGACCTGTTAGAGAAAGAGTGAGGAGTTGCGAAATGGACGTAGCCCCATTACCAAAAACAAGTATCGGCCTTTCTGGGGTAAAACCTGAAGATAGTGTTCCGGTGCGAGAAGAGGCCCCTAGTGAGAAAGAGCGTGTTGAATTAGAACAGTCCGTTCAGAAGCAAGTGGCCGAAATTGACGATCCTGTTAGACGAGCGGAGCAAGCTATAGGTCCGTTTTTTGAAGATGAAAATAATCCGGTAGGAAGATTTTCAATCGATCAGGATATTGATAGCGGTCGTTTCGTCTATCGTCTTGTTAATTCAGACACCGGCGAAGTGATTAAGCAGTTCCCTGGAGATTATGTGCTTCGGAGAGTAGCTTATTACCGCGAGCTAGAAGGTCTAGCTTTTGATAGTCGTGTTTGAGAACGGGGATTTAATGTCCTGTTCTCTTTCGCGTGCCTGATTTTTTTGTTCCTTAATCTTACTTTCTAAGCTTTCCCAATAAGCTAATTTTCCAACAACCTTTCATACAACTTCATTTAGAGATATTGCGCCGCCCAACGTCCTGTTGTTGCGGGATGAAACACTTGTTTGAAATGCTGCGTTTGCCGAATAAGTTTTAGGGGGGGCATTTTTCTTTGCCACTTCATTTGCAACGGCTTTTACCAATCCCTCTGTTACTGTTTTCACTGTTGAGAGTTTTCTGAAATGCGTATCTAGCGTTTCGTAAAAACTCTGACTAATACTTTTGAGCTTGTCGATCTCTTTCTGAGGAAACCTCTTAAAGTGATCAGGACTTGCTTTAATCAGCATCATTTGCTGATTATAAATCGCGACCAAACGTGTTTTTTCCGCCTGATGTTCGGACATGGATTGTGGACTTCGTAGTTCCAATAGCTCATTTTCAAAATCCAAAATTTGAGAAAGCCTCGAAATTTTTTCAGATAGCTCGCTTGGCGTCATCAAGATAGGAGCTCTATATTGCTGTTGCTTCGTGGTGTGCATTTTCATACCTCCTGAAGTGCAAGAATTTCACGGTACACAATGTCGGCAATACCAATACCGCCTTGGCGGCTCATGGATTTTGCGTATTCGTCATGCAGCATGGACTTAAATATTTTCTCGGATTCTCCGCCGCCAAAAGTTTCATCGGTTTGCAATCCTGCTGACATGTTGTTCAGCATCTGGCTTAAGAAAAAGGCTTCAAATTCTTCTGCAGTAGCGCGAGCTGCGAGATCTTTTACGGATGTGTTCTTGTTCTGAGCAACCGCGTTAGTCGCTAGGATTGTTCCTGTAGGGTTAAGAAAATCAGTCATCACATCAACTCGATTTCTGCTTGCAGGGCGCCTGCAGCTTTAATGGCTTGCAGGATTGAGATCATATCTCTTGGTCCGATGCCAAGTGCGTTTAGCCCATCAACCAATTCTTGAAGGCGAACGCCAGCGCTCAAAACCGTGAGTTTTTTATCGCCGTCTTCGTCAATTTCTACTGTCGTTCTGGGGACAACTTCCGTTGTACCGGTTTCAGAGAAAGGTGACGGTTGAGAGACTTGAGGTGTTTCTGTAATGCGGACTGTGAGGTTGCCTTGCGCTATGGCTACCGTATCAACCTTCACATCCTTACCAATCACAATAATGCCGGATTGTTCATCGATGACAACTCGGGCAATCTGATCTGGAACGACCATTAGTTGCTCAATATCAGTGAGCAAGGACACCATGTCATTGCGATTGCTGCCCTCCAAGTTTAGAAGAACCGTTGAAGGGTCAGTAGATTTTGCAACATCGTTGCCAATATACTTATTGATCGCCCGTTCAATGCGTCGTGACGTCGTGAAATCTGGATTACGAAGCGATATGCGTAAACTTGTGAGAGAGGCAAGGTCAAAACTGAGCTCACGTTCAACAATGGCACCGTTGGCAATCCGGCCTGCAGTGGGAACGCCTTTTGTAACCGTTTCCGCATCACCACCTACAGAGAAGCCAGAGACAGTAATTGAGCCTTGTGCCACTGCATATACTTCACCGTCTGCAGCGAGAAGTGGGGTTACAACCAATGTTCCGCCTAAAAGACTATCAGAGTCACCGATAGAGCTGATGGAGACATCAATTTTAGTTCCTTGACGGGAGAAAGGAGGGAGGGTGGCTGTCACGACAACAGCTGCGACATTGTCAGTTTTCGTGCTGGCGCCTCGTGTGTTCACACCTAGTCGCTCTAGCATCGCTTCCAGACTTTGCTGGGTGAAAGGAGAATTGCTAAGACTGTCGCCTGTGCCATTTAGACCGACAACAAGCCCATAACCCACGAGAATATTATCGCGAACGCCTTCAAAATCTGCAATGTCTTTAACGCGTGAAGCCGCTGTTGCGTTTGGAGTGTTAAGCGCAAGTATTAAAACTGATGCGACGATGCGACCAAAAACGTTTCGCGTGGGTCGTATTTTTTTCGCAAACTTTTGAATGTTATCAAATGTCATACTGCTCATCCGTTTATCATCTCTTCTTTAAAGAGGTAGAAATTACTAATTGTTGTTCAACATGCGAATTCTGTGCCAAAAATACAAAATGTTAAGTCATTGTATTTAAGGGTAAAAATATAAAACATGTGTTCGGTGAATGGTTTGGTGGAAGTAATTTCCTGTCTACTCGGCAATTTTAGCCTCTTGTTTTTTGGAAAAAGTTTGCCAATAGTAGCTATGACGCCTAAAACATTCTAAATTCAAATCGTTACAGGAATTAATATGCGAGTCTCTGGACCAGGACGTGTTGGATCACCCCAGAAAACCCAGGGCAATAAATCAGCTTCAAAAACAGGTGCGAAATTTTCTGTCCCTGAACATAACGCTGATGTCGTTGCCAGTAGTAACGTTGCGTCTGCGTCGCCAATAACCTCAATCGATGCAATAGTCGCACTACAGAGTGTTGATGATTCCGTTAGCAGTGATAAGCAAGCCTGGCAAAAAGGGACTGATCTTCTTGAGAAGCTGGAGGAAATTCGGCATGGATTGCTTGTTGGATCGATACCTGTTGAACGATTGAAGCAGCTACAATCGACTTTGGCATCAATAGATGTGCAGGCTACAGACCCAAAACTAGCCGAGATTGTTGGTGAGATTGAGGTACGAGCAGCAGTTGAGCTCGCGAAACTTGGCTTTTAACGCAATTTTGTTACCTTCGTCATATTTTTTTCTTTTTTTTCCATTATAGTTTTCTCAAAGTGATCGTGTTGTGCTAAACACGCATTTCTATAATTTAGACCGCTGGATTTTAATGCGCCTTTGGGAGTTGCGTAATGAATGTTCATTTATCAGATGATTATAGGCCCTCAGAAGACGAGCCGTTTATGAGCGCACGTCAACAGGAATACTTCAGAACGAAGCTTCTGAAGTGGAGGGCTGAAATACTGGAAGATGCAAATCAGACGATTGTAAATCTTCAAGTAGAAACTGTGAAAGAACCTGATATCGCAGATCGGGCATCTACTGAATCCGAGCGGGCTCTCGAGCTCCGAACTCGTGATCGGCAACGAAAACTCATTGGCAAAATTGACTCAGCCTTGCGCCGTATTGATGATGGTTCTTATGGGTATTGTGATGAGTCGGGCGAACCTATTTCCCTTCGTCGCCTAGAAGCCCGACCGGTTGCAACTCTTAGCCTTGAGGCGCAGGAGCGTCACGAGAGGCGAGAAAAAGTTTACAGGGACGACTGATAAAAAAAACCGGCTTTTGAGCCGGTTTTTTTCTGCGTGCAAGGCGGCAACTAGGCTGCCTTTTCCTTTTTGGACTTCCACTTTTAGAATGGGAAGACAATATCAAACAATTGCTGACCATAGCGGGCTTGTTGGACGTCGCTCAAGTGACCACGACCGCCATAAGCGACACGTGCTTCGGCAATTTTTGAACTTTCAATTGTGTTCGCAGAAGAAATATCTTCGGGGCGGACAACGCCGGTTACGTATAAATCGCGGCTTTCAAAGTTTACCCGAACTTCCTGTCTGCCTGAGATTACCATATTACCGTTTGGAAGGATTTGGGTCACAATTGCTGCGATTTCCATTTCGATGGTTTCATTACGAGTTACTGCACCAGATCCCTCTACAGCATGAGAGCTTCCTGCATCTGCCAAGCTAGCAGGGTCAACGGCTTCTGGAAGAACTTTGGCAAGCTGACTTTCAAGGCCCAACAGATTTGTAATACCTGCAGATTCAGAAGCTGTGCGCGTCGTTGTCGTTTTATTAGAGAGGGTGGCTTTGTCCTCAATCTGGATCATGACAGTAAGAATGTCCCCGATCCTGGAGGCACGTTGGTCTTTGAAAAAAGCTCTCGATCCTGGTCGCCATAGCGAATTGGCTTGCTGAATAACAGGTTCAGGCCGCGGCATAGGCAGTGTAACAGGTTGATAATCGTTCCTAGTCATCGGGTTTTCGATTTTTGATAACGGTGGTTCTGATCCGATAGATGCTATTCTGCTATATGCATTGCAACCGGCAAGTGAAACAGTAACACCAAGTAAGAGGGAAATTTTAACGACTGGCTTTAGGATTGAATATGTCATTTTCTAGACTCCTCTGAACGATTACTGAATTGCCGCTAGGCGCTTTTGAGGGGAAATAATTCGAACTTCTTGCGCGTTGATGATTTGCGCTTGAACGATTTTTCGGCTAGCGATGTTCTCCACTCTGATCACATCTCCTTCAGCCCCATCTTCAAGAGCTCGACCTGTAATGGAAAGTGCAATACCACCATTTTTCAACGTTACTGCAATGATTTTTCCTTTTGGAATGGTAACGGGTTCACCAAGATTATTCAGATTAATTAAACCGCCGGTACGGATGGTCCTACGAGGGCTTTTGCCAAGAATATCATCAATATGTATTGCGACATTTCTGCTGACTTTTCCGCGTCGCACCATTTTATAGTCAATGTCCGCTTCACGAATTTCTTCGCCGGCACGCATTAAATGGGCTGTTACCGGAACCATGACTTGTTGATAGATTTTTCCAGCCACTCGATAGCGGCGCGGATTTTCTGCATCTGCCGGGGCCACCAAAATTGCGCTGAAAGTTTCTTTTCTTAAGCTGTATGAGAGGCTTTCGACTTCGATTATAGGTAATTCGTTAACACTAACCTGGATGTTTAGACCTCGACTGGTAAGTGCCATTTCGAATTGATCAGATTGTAATTCCGTTTCAAGTGCGGCGTAAATTTCTTCTGTGATCTGTTGTTCAGGAATACGTTGCCCTCGGCGAATAACAGTTACTCGCTGAATTGAACGACTTGGGTTCCATTCCAAGCCATGTTTGCGTGCGACAAACGCAAGGGAGGATGCCTTGAATGTGATATTTTTACCTGGAGCCGGAGAGGATGCGATAACATATTCAGTCTTTTCTTCTGCGCCGTGAAAGACATCACCAAAGGTAATCTCGTCCCCTTCAACAGTAAGTGTATTTTTGAGGGTAACCTGAGCAGCTTCTGACACGGCAGAAATTGCCATCAGTCCCAATAAAAATGCGAAAATATACGTAATATGTTTCATAATGAGCCCTCTATTCTAGAGTTTCACGCGTTATCTAAGTTGGTTCGTTACAGACATCATTTCGTCTGCTGTTGTGATGACTTTTGAATTCATTTCGTAGGCTCGTTGAGCGCTGATAAGTGCCGTGATTTCGCCGACAGCATTCACATTGGATGTTTCAAGATAACTTTGGCGAAGTGTGCCAAATCCTGTAGATCCAGGAACTCCAACACTTGCGGCACCAGAGGCGGTGCTTTCCAAGAACAGGTTGTCACCTTGCGGATGAAGTCCCGCTTCGTTGAAGAAGATTGCGAGGTCTAACTGACCAACTGTTTGCAAATCCACCTGCCCATCCAAGGCAACCTGAACTTCACCGCTTGGATTAATTGTCACGTCCAAAGCATCTTGCGGCACTGTAATAGAAGGAAGTACCGTAAAGCCGTCTTGTGTAACAATCTCACCTGTTGGGCTTACTTGGAACGAACCGGCACGTGTGTAAGCTTCGTCGCCATTTGGCAGTAGTACCCTAAAATAACCAGCCCCTTGAATGGCAAGATCGTAAGTATTCCCAGTAGACTCTAAACCACCCTGATCCGTAATCCGGTAAACAGAGGCAGTTTTTACACCAACACCGATTTGAATGCCGGAAGGAACAATAGTTCCCGCGTCAGAAGACGACGCCCCTGCACGGCGCATATCTTGGTATAGCAAATCTTGAAATTCCGCGCGTTGGCGCTTGTAGCCTGTTGTTGTCATATTGGCGATATTATTGGAAATAACATCGACGTTTAATTGTTGAGCCAACATTCCTGTCGCAGCTGTTCCGAGTGCACGCATTACTTAATCCTCCCTTAATTCATCGCCGGTAGTTCTTCGATTGATTTCATTTGCATGTCGTGTTCAGCGTCCAGTAATTTTTGTGCAGCTGTGTAGGACCGCATGATTTCAATCATGTTTGTCATTTCAAGAATGGGGTTTACGTTTGACCCTTCAAGGCTTCCTTGAAGTATGCTTGAGCCTTCAGCTACTCTGAGCTCCGCTCCGTCTGGATCATAATAACCATTCCCTTCTTGTTTCAGAAGTTGATCATTATCGAATGCTGTTAGTTCTAATTTTGTCGACTGATCACCCCCGAGGTTTACGGTGCCATCAGGTGCAATTTCTATACTCGGATTGGCTAGATCCACTTGAATGGTGTTGCCACCTTCATCAAGTAAAAAATCACCATTTACTGTTGTGAGGAACCCGTCAGGATCAAGTTTAAAACTGCCGGCGCGGGTGTAGCGAATGCCGTCATCTGTTTGAACTGAGAAAAAACCGTCTCCGCTAATAGCAAGATCAAGCGGTCTGCCTGTTGCCGTAATTTGTCCTACGCTTTTATCGTGATACATGCCGTAATCTTGCACGAAGGATACTTCTTGACCCTGTAGTTCGTCAGACAGGAATTCTTGAAAAACGGGGCTGACGCTTTTGTACGCAGTCGTCGTCATGTTGGCGAGGTTGTTAGCCGTGATGTCCATGTGCCTTTTTAGCGCCATTTGTTGGGACAATCCGATGTAGATTGCATTTTCCATCTTTAATCAGCCTTTCTGGCAAATAAACAATTTCCAGATAATATGCATATCCCGTGCCAATTATTTAAATCAATTAAATCAATGCTTTAGGTGTAGATAGATCAATGTATTCAGGGTGAGCTGTACAGAAAATACCGAGAAAGCGGCAAATATTTCCGTTGTCATTTTTCATCAACGGCACGATCAAAATGCAATGATGTCGCACTTAAATATGGATAAACATCACCAATCGGGAAAAAAACTATACAAAGTTTCTGACAGCAACTAGTTGTTAACCAAGTTTTCCTATTCTGAAACCTTCTGTAATTGAACCATGAGTGAGGCCGGTCCACATATGGCAAACGAAAATGAAGCACCTGAGGGTGGTGATGACGGTACGGAGAAAGTCAAAAAGAAAGGATTAAGCGGCAAAGCGCTTATACTTTTCATTGTCTTACCTCTTCTGCTTGTTGTGGGTGGTGCCGGAGGCGCGTACGTTGCTGGTGTCTTCGATAGTGAAGAGGAAACTGAAGAAGCGCATGAAGAAGTGGTTGAAGAAGTAGAGAAAGTCGTCGTCTTTTACGACTTGCCTGAAATGCTTATTAATCTCAATGCAAGTGGCACGGATTCGAGCTTCTTAAAATTGGGCATTGCTTTAGAGCTTGATGATGAAACTGTACTGCCTGAACTTGAAAAACTGATGCCACGCATAATGGATAATTTTCAGGTTTATTTGAGAGAGTTACGCCGTGAGGATTTACGAGGTTCTGCAGGTATCTACCGCCTGAAAGAAGAACTTCTTTATAGAATAAACAGTTCGGTTAAACCCATTCAGGTTAAAGACATCTTGTTCAAGGAAATGCTGGTCCAGTAGGAGTTCTGATGGCTGACGAAGAAGAAATGGATATGGCTGCGGCCATGGCTGCAGACGAAGACGGCGAAATGGACATGGCTGCTGCTATGGCGGCAGACGATGACGAAATGGACATGGCTGCTGCGATGGCGGCGGATGACGGCGAAATGGATATGGCTGCCGCAATGGGCGGAGACCCTGAACCTGAGCCTGAAGCGCCGGCCGGAGCTAGTATTAACGAGGCGGCAAGTGGTCAGGCGACCCGCGTTCTAAACCAGGATGAAATCGATAGCCTGCTTGGTTTTGATATGGATGGCGATGGTAGCGGTGAAAAGTCCGGTATTAAAGCCATTATTAACTCCGCACTGGTAAATTACGAAAGATTGCCCATGCTGGAGGTGGTGTTTGACCGCCTCGTACGCATGATGACGACATCTCTTCGTAATTTTACATCAGATAACGTAGAGGTCAGCCTTGATAACATTACTTCCATTCGATTTGGAGATTATCTAAATTCAATCCCTCTCCCAGCTATATTGAGCGTATTTCGCGCAGAAGAATGGGATAACTATGGTTTGATCATGGTGGATAGTTCGCTCATCTATTCGATTGTGGATGTGCTTCTTGGCGGTCGCCGCGGGACAGCAGCAATGCGGATTGAAGGACGGCCTTATACAACGATCGAACGTAATCTTGTTGAGCGAATGGTTAGTGTAATTTTGACCGATATGTGTGCTGCGTTTGAGCCACTTAGCCCTGTCAATTTCACACAAGAACGGGTTGAAACAAACCCTAGGTTTGCCACGATTGCAAGGCCTGCCAATGCTGCAATTTTGATAAAGTTGCGTATCGATATGGAAGATCGCGGCGGACGTTTGGAATTGTTGCTTCCCTATGCAACATTAGAACCTGTACGCGAACTACTGCTTCAAATGTTTATGGGTGAAAAATTTGGACGAGACAGTATTTGGGAAAACCATCTGGCGACTGAGCTGTGGGCAACAGAAGTTGAAATTCAAGCTGTTCTTGATGAACAGGAAATGCCCCTGAATGAGATCTTGTCCTTAGAAGTTGGAGACACTGTTATGTTGAATGCATCTCCCACGAGCCCGGTTGTGCTTCGCTGCGGGGGTATTGGGATGGTCTCAGGTAAAATGGGGCGTTCAGGACAGAATATCGCCGTTAAAGTAGATAAAACTCTTCGGCAGTTAGGTTGACACAAATGTTGGATTTCCTGTCGGTTCCCTTGTTGTTGGATGTTTTACTTATAATCATGCTAGGTGCAACCATTGCCTATTGCGTGAATTTGAGCCGAAAACTATCTGTAATGCGTGATGCGCAAGCTGAGCTTTCAAAAGTGGCGCAACAGTTTGATCAAGCGATAGTGCGCTCTAAACTTGGTATCGAAGAGCTGAAAAACGCTGGAGAACAAGTTGGTGTTAATCTTCAAAAGGAAATGCAAGAAGCCGTGAATTTGCTTGAAGAAATGAAACTTATCAATGCTTCAAGCTCCAGGATTGCAGATCGCTTGCAAGAAGGCGTTGGAAATGCTGGCCGGAAAATCAGTTCTGAAACTGTTGATGTGGATACAGATAATCAAAAAGATCTGATTGACCTAGAACCGCGTACTGAAGCAGAACGCGAACTTCTGCAAATGCTGACCAAATCTAAGTAATCTGAGTGGAACGAATTATGAAAAGCCTTCGTATTTTACCCGTTACCGTGATCGCGATGATATTGGTGTTCGGTCTGAAACTTGGGTCATTCTGGAGTGATGCTCAAGGTGTGTTGTTTGATCTGGACGTAAGCGTGGTGGAAGCGGAAGAAAAAACTGAAAAGAATGAAACTACGCCGGAAAAAATGGATGAAGCGGCAAAGGAAGGTGAGGATACTTCTGAAGCACGGGCATTTGACGCTTCTGAGTTGAGCGAAAGTGAAATAGAGGTTTTACAGAAACTGTCAGTTCGCCGGGAACAACTTGTAAGCCGAGAAAAATCACTGGATTTACGAGACAAACTGTTAGAAGCAACTGAAAAGCGGATTGATGGGAAGATTGCCAAACTGAAGCAAATTGAAGCGACTATTCAAGATCTGCTCAAGGAATATGATGACCAAGAACTGCGAAAACTGAAAAGCCTCGTGACCATTTATGAAAAAATGAAGGCAAAAGATGCAGCCAGGATTTTCAACTCTTTGGATATGAAAGTTCTTTTAGACCTTACAGGATTAATGAAAGAGTCAAAGCTTGCGGCAATCCTTGGCAAAATGGACGGTGCGAGGGCAAAAGAACTTACCATTGAACTTGCAACCAGAAAACAGCTGCCGGATATCGATAAGAAAAAAGGATAAACTGTCGACAGTTTTTACGCTTAACTTCCTGATTTACTAGGGATTAACCTATATGGGGTAGGGTGCATTAAATCTGAACAGACTTGCTTGAAATAGACAAAGGTAAGATCATGGAAGCAGCGGTATTTGCCAAGCACTTGTCTGAACGAGTGCAAAGCATTCGAGAAGAGCAAGGACCAACTGTACCCATTGAAGATGTTGCTGAGCTTGTAGAAAATTTGATGGGTAGTATCGAAGGCGATATTTCTGGGCCTGAAATCCATTTTCATAGTCAAATTCTTGAACTTGTTGACTTTATCAAGAAGGCTCGTAGCGAAATATCCTCATTGCAGCCACAAGAAATAAGTGAGCAACACATTCCCGCCGCGACAGACGAGTTAAGTGCAATTGTTGATGCGACAGAAGAGGCCACAAACACATTTTTGGATGCTGCAGAGAAACTCGGGGATATCGGGGCAGGCATTGGCGGTGAAAAAGAGGAACAGATTACAGACATCATTACGCAAATATATGAAGCTTCCAACTTTCAGGATATTACAGGTCAAAGGATCAACAAGGTTGTGACGACGTTACAGTATATTGAAGACACCATTAACAAAATGGCTGACTCTATGGGATCACCTGTTCAAAAAGACCGAGAACGTGAAGATGTAAAAAACGTGCACAAAGAGAAAGACGAGCGATCCGATGCGGATCTATTGAACGGACCACAAATGGACGGCGAAGGGGCTTCCCAAGATGAAATTGACGCCTTACTTGCCAGTTTTGACTAGGTCTGGAACGTCTTTGGAATGTTAAGTATATATCATCAGGATTCTAAGAAGAGAGCGGTCGGAAGCAGCACGACACTTGTATTCGTTGGCCTGTATTTTTTGCTGTTGGCATTTTTTATCTACCTAAATTCCCTCTCTGTCCCGGTGGAAGAGAAAATCAATTCAGTGATTGGAAGCATAGACGTTGCTTTCAAGGGAAAAGAGGAGCTATCTCAGCAACCCGAAGATAATTCTCAGTCTTCTGATAAGCTTGGTCTTGCAACGTTTCATGCAGAACTGAAACAGGTATATGAAACTTCCATTCCTCTTGTACAAAGCGAGATCAACGAAGAGGGGGATCAACTGCAATTTACGATACCGATCAGCCAGCTTTTCCCTGATGGCGTTGTGCATTTTCGTGAAAATAGGACTGAGCTTTTCCAAAATACAGCACGGGTATTGATAAAGCGCAGTAACATTAAACCGACTGATATGGAAATATTGATAGGTGTCGGATCCGATTTTCCCACAGCTAATGAAGTGCGCGAAAGCCTTGCTATAAAACGAGCTAACTCGCTTGTACAAAATTTTATTAAAGAAGGTGTCCCTTCCCGAAGTGTTTTCATTGGATTGGCTGAAGAAGGTGAAGAGCAAGTTTATTTCAAATTCTATGAACGCTCTTCGTTTAATAATCAGTTCAGGAAAGAAGCGAACAATTGAGTGCGTTTGAAGAGGAAATGGAAATCGTTAAGCGTAAACCAAATACAATTTGGATGACGTCACTGGCAGATTTACTTGCGTTGTTACTCGCATTTTTCGTTATGGTTTTTGCCATGAGCGAAATCAAGAGGGACACTTGGGACGACGTCCTTGATAAACTTGGTTATAAACTGAACGTACAAACTGAAGAAACTGAAACAGGCCTGACAGCAGATAAGAATGTTGAACTTTTCTCAGAGCAAAAAGCCTTTGATCTGGATTATTTGGAAAACATCTTGAGCTCGAAACTGGCGAGTAGTAGTGAGCTCAAAGATGTTGAGATATTTAAATCCGCCGATCGCCTAATTATCTCCTTCATTGGGGATACTTATTTTGATGTTGGAGGAGACAATGTTGCTACTGAATTGGTCGATGCAACGCGACTACTCGGTGAAAGCTTGCGTTACGTTAAAAACCGTATCGAAATTTATGGCCATTCAGATCCGGTTCCGATGACAAGTACAGATCCAGATGCGTTAACAAACTGGGGGCTATCATTGGCCAGAGCATTGTCGGTATCTGACATATTAAAGAAATCAGGCTATAGTTTCCCCATTCGCGTATATGGCATGGCAGACTCCCGTTTCTTTGAATTACAGGATGTTCAAAATGACGAAGAAAAATATATTTTAGCAAGAAGAGTTGATATCGTCATTCGAGAAGCTAAGGGGCAGGGACGCTAACAATGGCATTACGACAAGTATCTGGAGTGATTTTTGGTTTTATCTGTGTGGCAATCTTGTTTGCTGCGGATATAAGCCTGACTTTTGCTGCTGATAAGGTAGCAGTCCGTGCAGCAGAACATCCAACATATGGCCGCCTAGTTCTTGACTGGGGACGGAAACAAACATATGAAGCAGAAATCCGTGATGGGTTTCTAATTATCAATTTTCCAACTCCTTTCGAAGCAAATTTAAGACCCGCTGAAATTTCATTAGGATCTTTTGTATCAAAAGGTGAAATATATAATAATAACAAAAGCATACGATTTAAAATTAAAGAAAATTACAAACTCAAAACAGCTGTTTATGGATCTGCGATTGCATTGGATTTGGTGAAGATCGGAGCAACAACAGCGGAGAGTACCCCAACCGTCAAGATGCGAGCCGGGGATCATTCGAAATATAGCCGGCTGGTCGTAGATTGGCCGAATAAAACCGAGTATAAGGTCGCTCAAAACGGCGATAATTTCGCACTCACTTTTGATCGCTCTGCTGAGATCGCATTGAGCGCTGTCACCAGAGATTTGCCTAGATATATAAAAAAGGTGTCTTCTAGCCAAAAAAGCGGGAAAACCACTATTATTGTTGAAGCCAATGGCCATGCGAAAGTGAAAGCCTTTCGGAGCGGTAATAGCACTGTGTTTGATTTCTCGCCTGATGCTTCAACAAAATTGACAGAGAAGCCGGAAACACAAGAAGCTGCCTCAACGCCAAAAAAGGTGAAGAAGGCGTCTATCCCGATTAAAAAAATAACTCATTCTCCGCCTGTCCCGGAAAAACCTGCTGTAGTTACGGAAAAGGTAAATGCTGAAAATGGCCGCGAAGTCGCGTCGATAAAAAAGACAACCGACGCACATAACGCACCAGAAGCAAAGCATGTAGAGGAAGCTAAACCAAGGTCTCTTATTCCGGTGAAGGTTGCTGCCCGCAGCGAAAAAAGCGCAAGGTCTGTATCACCGCCTAGCGAAAAGCTGGTTCTGGATGTCGGAAATTTAAGAGATGGTTTTCGTCTGATTTTCCCATGGAAACAATCGGCAGCGATGGCTTTGTTTGAAAGAGCAGGTAATTATTGGATCGTTTTTGATAAACGGGTGCAATTGGACTTTAGAAACTTGTCCGGTCCCTACAAATTTCTTGTGATCCGAAAAAAACAAATCGGTCATCCTACCGCGACCATCACACGTTTGGCTGTGCGTGATGGGTACGCGCCTTCTGTGACACGCACTGGTAATGAATGGCGTGTTGATTTTCGATTAGGCGAAGTACCCGTCATCAAGAACACAATCGACATTCAACCTCAACCCGCAGCGCAAGAAGGGGCTCGTATCTTTATCCCGGCAGTGAATAACGGTAATAAAATTAGCTTCAAAGACCCTCAGGCTGGCGATGAATTAATTGCAATTCCACTGTTTAATCCGAGTTGGGGCATTGGCAGATCACGGACATTTACACAATTTACAATCTTGCCCTCTATGCAGGGAATTGCGATGACCCCAAGGGACTCGTCTGTTGAGGTTGCAGTTGAGCGCAATGGCGTTTCGATAACTGCGCAAGGTGGTTTGCAACTCACCAGAGCGATTTCGAAAGCCGATTTGTTTGCAAGTGGTGATCAAACGGACAGGTTTACAGGCAAGAAAGATAAAGCTCAGTTGGTGAAGCTAGATCAATGGGCGCAAGTATCAGAAAAAGAGTTTATTGAACGGAAACAACTCCTTCAACGAAAAGTAGCTCGAGCTCCGCGAGCCGGTAGAAATGCACTTCGTATGGAGCTTGCTAAATTTTTCGTTGCTCACAAGTATCATGCCGACGCGTTTGCTGTTTTAGAGCGCGTGCGTTTGGATGATCCGCGCGCCGATGAAGATGGATTGTACCGTTTGCTTCGCGGACTTTCAAACCTTGGTAAACACCATCTTGTCGAAGCAGAAGTTGATCTCTTTAATCCTGTGTTTTCCGGTATTGCTGAAGTCGCCCCATGGAGAGGAAAATTAGCTGCTGAAAAAGGAGACTGGAAGCTAGCTGGAGAAGAATTCAAAATTGGCAGTGACGCTTTTGGTGTTTATAATTCTGATTTAAATAACGAATTCAATCTATTACAGGCCGAAGCTGCACTAGAAGATTATGACGTAGAACTGGCGACTAGTTCTCTTGAGAAAATCAAGACCTCTTTAGAACAAGGAACCAATCCGACAGTTGCCGCACGTAGAGAGTATCTTGAAGGCATCGCGGCAATGCGCTCCGGTGATATCGATCGGGCGATTGGAAAATTTGATCAAGCGATTGCATTGGATGTCCGTCCTGTTGCGGCCCTAGCCCAGTATGAAAAAATAAATGCTGAATTGGCTCAAAAACTTATTACTCCAGAAGAAGCAGTGGACGCGTTCCAGAAAATGTCTTTCGCGTGGCGCGGCGATGACCTTGAACTGAACATCCTTAAACGGATTGGTGATTTACATATTGCCAGTGGTAAAATTCGTGAAGGAATGCAGTCGTTCCGTAATATTGTAATGACATTCCCCAAATCTCGTCTTGCTCGAGATATTGCCCGCGAAATGAATGATCTGTTCAGTCAGTTGTTCATTGAGGGCGAGGCAGAAAAAATGTCACCGATTAAGGCATTGGCTCTTTACTATGAATATCGAGAACTTACACCGCTTGGTGACAAAGGCGACAAGATGATCCGCAACCTTGCGGACAGGCTCATAAAAGTTGATTTGCTGGAACAAGCGGCACAGCTTTTAGATCATCAAGTGAATTTCCGCCTTAAAGGGGAGTTGAAGGCGCTCACTGGTACCAAGCTTGCAGTTATTCATCTGTGGGATGAAAATCCTAAGGAAAGCCTCGCAATTCTGTACAAGACCCGCTGGCGTGCACTTCCAGATAAAGTAAAGAAAGAGCGTTTGTATATTCAAGCACGCGCGAATGCGGATCTTTCAAATTTTGATGAAGCTCTTTCACTGCTTGAAGACGATAAAAGTAAGACAGCTGATCTGCTGCGCGCTGATATTTACTGGAAAGCCAAACAGTGGCCAAAAGCAATCAAAGCCCTTGAAACGCTCATGAAAGAGAGCGGCGCTGACAAGGCTGCGAAACTTGAACCTTTAGACCGTCAGCGTCTTATGCAGGTGGCTGTTGCTCGGAGCTTGGTAAATGATCAGGACGGTATTTCAGCCATGCGTAAAAAATACCGTAAGAAATTGGTTGATACGCCGGACTTGGATGCGTTTGATTTGATTACGGATAACACGGATGGGTCTGAGATAAACTTCAGGGAACGTTCGACCGCAATCGCGAAAATTAGTCAGCTTGAATCTTTTATGTCAGGCTACCGCGAACAACTTAAAAACGGTGATTTCTGGTCTACCAATTAACCGTTTTCAGGCATTTATTGATTTATATAAAACTATCTCTTGTTCTCTCGCCGTTTTTTACGTAACCAACTCTTAATCTATATTGTTTTGATAGGAGGAAAAAAATGAGCGGATTACTGCCTGATGTGGATCCAGACGGATTATTGGAATTTTCTGTGGTGTTCACCGATCGTTCCCTGAACCATATGTCCAATGTTTTTCAAGGCGTGATGAATGACATTTCTTCCACTATGAAGAAGGTGTATCAAGCTGAAGCCATGGCAGTTGTACCTGGAGGCGGTACCTACGCGATGGAAGCGGTTGCGCGACAATTTGCAACGGACAAGAAAACACTGGTTCTGCGAAATGGCTGGTTTAGTTTTCGCTGGTCACAGATCTTTGACGCGGGCAAAATTCCAGCAAGCACGACAGTTCTGAAAGCAAAACGCCTTGATAATGCACATCAATCACCATTTGCTCCGGCCCCTATCAATGAAGTTGTCGCGACAATCTTAAGCGAAAAGCCAGACTTCGTTTTTGCGCCACACGTCGAGACGGCCTCCGGTATTATTTTGCCTGATGATTACATGCGCCAAGTCGCCGATGCCGTGCACGAGGTTGGTGGTATGTTCGTTCTGGATTGTATCGCTTCAGGTACTGTTTGGGTGGATATGAAAAAAGTTGGCGTTGATATACTTATTAGTGCCCCGCAGAAGGGCTGGAGCGCGTCTCCCTGTGCTGGGCTTGTAATGTTAAGCGCGCGCGCGAGTGAAGCCATCAAGACGACAACAAGTTCAAGCTTTGCGTGCGATCTTAAAAAATGGCTTGATATCATGGCGGCATATGAAGGCGGTGGACACGCCTATCACGCAACCCTGCCAACAGATGCACTCAAAAACTTCAGGGACACGATGAAAGAGACCGAAGAATATGGTTTCGACAAAGTACGAGATGAGCAGTTAGAACTGGGCCGTCAAGTTCGGGATTTGATGGCTAAGAAGCAGTTTAGAAGTGTTGCAGCCGAAGGCTTTGAAGCACCGGGTGTGGCTGTATTCTATACCGATGATCCAGATATCAATAACGGCAAGAAATTTGCGAAAATTGGAATGCAAATAGCAGCTGGTGTTCCGCTTCAATGCGACGAGCCAGCAGATTTTAAAACTTTCCGTTTAGGATTGTTTGGGTTGGATAAGCTTCACGATGTCGCCGCCTCTGTAGAACGACTGAATAAAGCACTGGATGAAATACTTTAGTATAGAAACCAATTTTAATTAAAAAAGCCGGGCCTTGCACCCGGCTTTTTTTATGGATTACAAAGACTTGATTTACGATCAGTTGCCTTGAACCAGCAGTGCACAATATTACTATTTGTACCAATGGCTCTCTGAGACGAGTGGAGTGAATGTGATGGAGCGCGGGAAAAAATCAGAAAAACGAGTTTCCCCTCACGTTAGTGGACCACAATCTAACACCAATTTGAAGGATACTGGTGATAGTAATCTTCATATAATACTGGATAGCGCTCCGGTGGCTATTTCTCTGAAAGACAGAGAGGGGCACTATCTCCATGTCAATAAGACTTATGCCAATTGGTTCAACACAGTACCTTCAAAATTGGTGGGAAAAACAATTCATGATATAGAACATCGCTCAATCGCTTCAAAAATTAGTACATATGATCAGAAAGTTTTTGAAGAAGGTCAGGAAGTGATTGAGGAAACACAGATGCAGTCCAGCAGTGGATTGCGTACAATAATTTTGCACAAGATCCCGGTTTTTGCAGAAGACGGGAGTGTTGCTGCTGTCTCCACAGTAGGTACAGATATTTCGGGTCGTAAGTTGGTTGAAAGTGCGTTGTACTTCATTGCTCAGCGTGGTTGGGAGCAAAATGAAAGTGAATTTTTCCATAGCTTGACCAAATATTTGTCGGAATTGTTTGGTCTGGATTACGTTTTTGTTGGTAGCCTGTTAGACGATGGTAAAACCATTGAAACGATGTCTATGTTTGCTATGGGTGAATATCCGGGTGATATGCAGTACGCACTTAAAGACACTCCGTGCGAAAACGTCGTCGGGCAAAACATGTGTTTCTATCCTGATAACATACAGGCACAATTTTCTAAAGATGAGCTCTTGGTTGAGATGAAAGCAGAAAGTTATGTTGGCATCCCATTGTGGTCATCTCAAAAAAAGCCCCTTGGATTAATCGTTGCAATTGATCAAAAACCAATTAAATCCCCACATTTGATACAGTCAGTTTTGCAAGTTGTAGCTGTTCGCGCAGCCCATGAGCTAGAACAGCTGAAACTGAATGCCGAACGTAAAACGTTGGAAGAACAATTACGCCGTACTCAGAAAATGGAGGCTGTAGGGCACCTTAGTGGGGGCATCGCGCATGATTTCAATAATATACTGGGTGTTATTCTGGGGAACCTGGAATTGCTACAGGACATGCTGGAGAATGACGAGCTAGCTTTAGAGCGTATAGAGAAAGCGATGTCCGGAGCGGAACGCGGAGCCGAAATTACCAAAAAACTTTTATCGTTCACGCGTAATGAATCCATGAAGATAGAAGTTATCGACCTAAATAAAGCGATCATTGAGCTTGAAAGTTTGATTACTCATTCATTGACGGAGACTGTAAAGATTATCATCCGCCTTTCCAGCAATTTATGGCCAGTCGCTGTTGATAAGGGAGACTTTGGAGATACGCTTCTCAATTTGTCAATTAACGCTCGTGACGCAATGCCTGACGGCGGTGAATTCATGATTAAGACGTCAAACCAATCGATTGATCGCGGTTACTTTGTCCGCAAAGTAACGGGCGATTTTACTGATTATGTTGTTATTTCGATATCTGACACAGGTTCAGGGATGAGTGAGGAAGTTCGAAATCGAATATTTGAACCTTTCTTCACCACGAAAGAGGCCGAGAAAGGAACTGGGCTTGGCTTAAGCATGGTATACGGTTTTGTTCAAAGATCGCTTGGGCATATAAATGTAGTATCAGACATAAATGCAGGGTCTACTTTTAGCATCTATCTTCCACGCGCAATCGGGATGTTAGAGGAAGAGGATCTCACAATTTAAAGTAAAGCACTAACTATCGTGAGGGACTGAAACTATACGTTTAGCGGACAATCAAGAAATTCTCGTTGAACTAAGAAGTTATATTATAGATAAGCGAAATTATATTTAATATTTATTAAATATATTAACCATAGTATGGCAACTCTAGATTAGATATATAACTAAAAGAGTGCATGTATTATGAAAATCCCCCAGAAATCTACCACAAACTATTTAGCTCTTGTCGGCATTACATGTTTTGTTGGCTTTTCCTCGATTGCCCAAGCCGCTGAAATTAAAGTTGGACAAGGGATATTACCTCCCTACGGAATTAAAGAAAGCAATTCGGGTATTGAAGTAGATATCGTACGTGCAGCGCTAGCGAAAAAAGGCCATACAATCACTGTTCGGTTCGTACCTTTTGGACGAGTTGGCAAAGATTTTACTGATGGGAAAATTGATGCAGCAAACACGCTTACATCCTCCTCAGGTGTAAAAGCAGAATATTCAGATAGCCACATTGCCTATCAAAACGTCGCGACAACATTAAAAGATGGCGGCCCAAAAATCGCAACAATAGCAGATTTGTCAGCTTATAAAGTTGTAGCATTTGCCAAAGCATCTATATTTTTGGGAAGTGATTTCGCGAAAATGGCCGCTGGTAACAAAAAATACCGCGAAGTTGCAGATCAGGCGACACAAAATAAACTTCTTATGGCGGGCCGGACACAAGCAGTTGTTGGCGATATTCGTATTTTTCAATATTACAACAAACAAATTAAAGATCAAATTGAGTTAAAAGAAGTGATTTTTAACAAAATTTTTGAGCCAACAAATTATTCGGTTGCGTTTAAAGATGCAAAAATCAGAGATGATTTCAACGCTGGTTTGAAAGAGCTTCGTGATAGCGGCGAGTATGACAAGATCATAGCCAAATATATATCGAATTAGTTCGACCCAATCGATAAGTCTATTAGCGTTCTAAGTACAATTTGTTCAGAGAAACAGGTTTAATAAAATGGAAAATGATACAACAGCATCTGAAATCAGCGTGCCTCGCTCGGGACTTTCGTTACAAGCGAAAGTCTTGGCGTCTGTTATTGGGCTGACGTTATTAGTTCTTATAATAGCCGCGACGATTGGTGTTGTTGCTTATCAAAATACCCAGAAAACAAAACTGCAAGCACGAGCAGACATAATTACAGCTTTGCAATCGAATGCCATTGTTAATCCCATGTGGGATTTGGATAATGTGGCGGCTGAAAAACTGTTGCAAGACTTGGCTCAGGATCCGGACTTTCTGTTTGTTGAGGTCTTGGATCCTGATGGAAAGCAGTTATTTTCTCATGGCGAGGCAGCTGATGCAGAAACAGTAACACAGAGCGTCGGCGAAATTGTTCAAATAGAGGATGACAATAAAGAGGTCATCGGGACACTTAGCCTGCAACTTTCGCACAAGACAATAGCCAGTCAAAGAACAGGATTGATTATTGCGGCTCTAATTTCCGCGTTGATAATACTTGCGGTAATTTCCGGCGTAGTCGTTGTCTCCTTTAGGAAGTTGACTGTTCCGCTTGGTCGAATGACTGAAGAAATGGCGGATTTGGTTTCAGGTAACCTGGATATAGAAATTTCTGAGCTGGATCGGGAAGACGAAATCGGAAATATGGCAAACGCGATACAGGTGTTTAAAGACTCTGCTATCCAAAAGCGCCAGCTTGAAGTTGAACAGGAAGAGGCGCGACTTCAGACGGAAAAGGATAGGGTAGAATCTGATAAACAGCGAGAGGAACAGATACAAGCAGAAGAAGTTGCTAAAAAACAAGCCGAAGTGGAGAAACAGGAAGCACTAATTTCAATGGTCGGAACCTTTGAAACATCGGTTGGATCTGTCGTAGATGGCGTTGCGTCTGCAGCAACTGAAATGCAAGCTACAGCACAAAATATGACGAATATTTCTCAACATACGACAACACAAGCAAATTCGGTATCTGCAGCTTCGAACAATGCAACTGAAAACGTGCAATCGGTTGCCTCCGCAGCCGAGGAACTCTCTGCCTCAATTCGTGAGATCAGCGCACAAGTGGCACAATCTTCGAATGTAACAAATCAGGCAGTTGATGAAGCCAACAAAGCCAACGTTCTTATTCAGGGTTTGGATGAGGGCGCACAGAATATTGGTGAAGTGGTTCTTTTGATTCAGGGTATTGCAGAACAAACAAATCTTCTGGCGCTCAACGCAACGATTGAAGCTGCACGTGCAGGAGATGCCGGTAAAGGATTTGCCGTTGTGGCCTCTGAAGTTAAGAATTTGGCTTCGCAAACTGGTAAGGCGACCGAGCAAATTTCGGATCAGATTTCAAAAGTTCAATCATCGACAGCAGAGGCTGTTAGTGCGATCCAAGGTATCGCGGGAACAATTCAAAAGGTTGACGAGATTGCTGCGGCCATTGCATCGGCAGTGGAAGAGCAAGGAGCTGCGACGCAGGAGATATCAAGCAGCGTTCAAAAAGCAGCGGCTGGTACGCAAGAGGTTTCTTCATCCATCATGGCAGTAAATGAAGCAGCGAACGAGTCAGATCAAGCATCTCAAGATGTACTTTCCGCGTCAAGAGAGCTCTCACAACAGGCTGAAAATTTGAGACATCAAGTCTCTGATTTTGTTGAGAATGTACGGGCTGGATAAAGTTACTTCACCAATCAATTCAATGGGAAAGCCTCGTTATAACAAACGAGACTTTTTCTTATGTTTTGCAAGTTTTACTGATGCTTGCGCAGTTTTCTAGACTGTTTGGCATATAAACCTCTTTCCCTCGTATTCGCACTACCAGGTTCAATCACAGTTTTATGAAAGTCATTCCAGTCGTCCATTGTAAAGTCGTTCATATCTTCCACAAAATCGAATTTTTTTAAACTGGATTCAGCATAAGTGGAACGATGGAGAGGCTGGATTTGCATGAGTGGCATCTCACGCTTGAACAGAACGGGGATATCGGTTTTCGTAATACGAAGGTTTGTGAAAAGAGGACCGAACCAATGGTCTGTTTCAACGATGCCTTCAAAATGCTCGAATAGCTGGCTTCCTGGAAGGTTTGCAGGTTTTCTGACAAGTAGGCTCCAATCAGTCGCTGTTTTGGCGACTAATCCGCTCCAAATTTTTAGAACACCAGATTCTGGCGCTGAAGAAATGAATGGCGGTGAAAAACCTTTGATATTTTCAGGGCATTTATTATCGAATTGGGTGGAGAAGTCTGGATACTGTGCTGCTTGTAATGGATACCAGCTTTCAACATCTCCATATCGCCAGTACATATCATTACCGTCCCATAGGATACTGAAATCCATCGGGGGGAATATATACCATCCAAATGCAGATGCCGTCGTCATTGGTTCACAAAAGCGAAATGCCCTTGTTGGTATCAAGCCACCGGCCGATCGATCAGCACGTTGAGGCACAGGACAGTCAGAAATCAGCCTATAAAATTTGATAATTGAAGACGTCGCTACTTTTCTTTGCACATCTAGTTCGGGAGCGGTGGCTTGAACACCCATTGTTACATTCCTTATTTATTAAACACGAAATGCAGGTCTCATATTTCCCAGACGCACCGCTTGCTTATCAACGGCCGCCGTGGGTGTTTCTTTCACACGGAAAGCGGGACTCATATTCCCAAGGCGAACTTTAGAGCTATCTTTAGTTGAAGCTGGTGTTTGGGATTTTACTGAAATATTTTTCATTATCGTTATTCCTCAAAAATTATTTTCGAATGATTAGATGTACATATTCGTCATGTTGTACGAAAAATGGTTACATTCACTTGGTCAAAAGCCGCTGTATGTTCTCGAATTTGGAGGACCTGCACCAGCTGTGAAATAAACGCTATTTAATTGAAGCAAGGCTGTAAAGGAGATCGCATTTGTTGTCATTTCTTGACACATCATATAAAAATGTAGTGAGCGGTTCTCTGAATTAATTTTTAGGAAAATGGCGTACTTATTTGAAATATAACAAATAATAAAATTTATGTTTGATTCAAAAAGACTATGTTTTGAAATGTGAGGGGACTGCTAATACAGAAAAGATATTTTCATTTATAACTGAGCTATATCTGAAAATGGATTTCTTTCTTTCGTAATTATTTGATTTATAAGCAAAAATTTTCAATGAAATCGAAACAGGGTCAATATCAATTTTTATTGTAAATTTTATCGGTTGGATACAATTGTTTCTTACATGTAACAGCACGTTTTCCGCGCATATTTACAATTCTGTTTATTCGATAAAGGTAGGGAGCCGTAAAAAAGAGAGGCAACATTCAAGTGCCTCTCTTGGATAATTATTAGTTAAGTATGACTAGTGTTACTCGCTTGGGATTAACAATTTTGAAAATAGGGTTGGATCAATATTTCCCCCAGAAGCCACGGCAACAACAATTTTGTCTTTAATATCTGTTTTACCGCTTAGGTATGCAGCCAGTGCAACAGCCCCGCCTGGTTCAATTACAACTTTAAAATAGTTAAATGCAGTTCGAATTGCTTCGGTGACTTCTTTTTCAGAAACGACCAATCCAGTTGCGCGTTTTTCTTTAAGTATTGGAAAAGTAATTTCTCCAGGCGTCGGAGTCATGATCGCATCGCAAATACTTTTATGGTTACCAGTATTTGCAACACGTTCTCCCGCGGCTAGTGAGCGGGTTGCATCATCAAAGTTTTCAGGCTCAGCAGCAAATAATTGTGTGGTTGGGCAATCTGTCGCCACTGCCAATGAAATACCGCTTAGCAAGCCGCCACCGCCGCATGGGGCCGCAATGCAGTCGGCTTTCAGATGAAGTTCTGCCAATTGTGCAATGATCTCAAGTCCAACTGTGCCCTGACCTGATATGACATCTACATTGTCATAGGGTTTGATCAGCGTGAGTTGTTGTTCCGCAGTTATTCTGTCTCCGATTTCTTCGCGAGATCCCTTGTAGCGGTCATAACTCAAGACCGTTGCACCATACCCTTTGGTATTTGCAACTTTAATTTCCGGAGTGTCTTCAGGCATAAGAATTGTTGCCTTGACCCCCATCATTTTCGCTGCAAGTGCAATCCCTTGGGCGTGGTTGCCACTGGAGTAAGCGAAAACCCCTTTTTCTTTTTGGGGGCTGGTTAGCTTGGAAATAGCGTTATAAGCGCCTCGAAATTTGAAAGAGCCTGTTTTTTGCAGCATTTCGCACTTTAGAAAGAGCCGACAGCCAAGAATTTCGTTCAGTGCAGGGGATTCCAGAAGAGGCGTACGTATTGCATGTCCCTTTAGGGTTTCAGCGGCACTACAGACGGAACCGAATGTTGGTGTGTTTTCAGACATTTTTTAAAAACCGTGTTAAGTGATTTAAGGCAATAGGTTCATTGAGTAGAGGCGTATGACCTCGATTTTCGAGGGTGACGGACGTCATATGCGGGTTCAAATCCTGCATTTTCTGGAAGACTTCAGCGCTGAGGACGTCGGAAAGGGCACCTCTGATAGCGAGAACCGGAACTGATTTCATAGCCTCAAAAAAGGGCCACAAATCAATAGGATCATCGCCAGAAATCTGCGCTTGCAACGCTTCACCCAGTCCAAGATCGTAATTTGGCCGAAAATTTTCAGCCTTTCCATCCCAAATGAGGCCGACCTCGGTCGTTTTTCGCCATCCTTCATCGTCTAGGTCAGGGTACGCGCTCTGGTATTGAGTTTTTTGAGCAGCAGTAGCGGCCTCTATCGATGGAAAACGAACGTCCTTGCCAACATATCCTGCAATCCGTTCACCGCCGCTGCTATCTACTTCTGGGCCGACATCATTGATAACAGCGCCCGCCACATATTGCGGGACGAGGCCCGCAAGCCCCATTGTTAATAATCCGCCAAGTGATGTTCCTACAAAAACCGCTTTCTCGATGCCTTCAGCATGCAAAAAGCTCATGATATCACCGAGATATGTTTGAGGATTATAGTTTTCAAAATCCGGATCGTAGTCTGATTTTCCACGCCCTCTATAATCAAGTGTGTAAATGACACGTTCACCTGAAAAGTGGTCAGAAAAATCAGAAAAATCACCAGAATTTCTGGTTAATCCAGACAAACAAACAAGCGGCATTCTTGCCTTATCCCCATCATACTTTCGATAGTATAAGTTAAGGCCGTCATTGGATTTGTAATAGTTTTCTGTATAAGGCATCTGATCCAGAGAGTTTAAATGCCAACTAGTTGCAGCATTTGTGTAAGATTGGTAATTTGAAAATCAGGTGTCGCCGGCAAACGCTCTTCTGCTTGTGAAAACCGGTTGCACCAAATTGTGTTAAAGCCAAAATCTTTTGCAGAATATGCATCCCAGCCGTTGGACGATTGAAAAGAGATATGCGCTGCACTCGTTTCAAGGCCGTTTACCGCAAGCTCGTAAACTGATGGATGCGGTTTATAAATGCCCACATCCGCTACTGAATAAATACCATCAAGCAAATCTGAAATACCTGCATTATTGACTGCAGCATCAAGCATTTCTGGTGACCCATTGGATAGGATGGCACATTTGATACCAGCGGCTTTCAATCTACGGAGTGTCTCTGGGACTTCATCATAGGCACTTAGTTTCAAGTATAGATCCATAAGTCGTTTTTTTAGTGCAGCATCATTCATATTGGCAGTTTCAAGAGCAAAATCCAGTGCATCTTCTGTTACATTCCAGAAGCTGATGTAATTCCCCTGAAGGCTGCGAAGCCAAGTATATTGCAGTTGCTTAAGCCGCCAAACATCTGAAATTGCTTTCCAGTTGTCTCCCAGTGACGCTTGCTCCTGACGAGCGGCGGCATCCACGTCAAAAAGGGTACCATATGCGTCAAAAACGCAAGCTTTGATGTTTGTAAATGGCTTGGTTGTCATTGTTCGTCACTTTCAACGGTTGTGCGCCCGCGTTTGAGATCTTGAACACTCTCAAATATATATCAAGGAAAAGAAAGAAAAATTTCAGTTGGCGGAATTTCCTCTCGCCAGATCAGTACCGATTTGCACAACGCGATATTGGCCATCGCCCACAAGTTGTCGATATACTTGCAGGTTTTCCATGACCCTTTGTACGTAATTCCGCGTTTCGCTGAACGGAATAAGTTCGATCCAATCCAGCGTATTAATGTCCCCGCGGCGTGGATCTCCCCAGTCCTTTATCCAGCTTCTGACCCGTGAGCTCCCCGCGTTATAGGACGCAATCGCGAGAATGTATGAGCCGTCGTGCCTGTCAATGAGGCCGCCAAGATAAGTACTTCCAAGGAGCGTGTTATATTCTGGATCCCGTATTAAATTGGATTTGGAGTAGGGCAGTTTTAGCCTTTTGGAGACAGCCCTTGCTGTTCGCGGCATAAGTTGCATAAGCCCGCGAGCGCCAGCTGGTGAAATTGCATCTGTGGCAAATGCACTTTCCTGACGGGTTATCGCCATAATGAGTGCTTTTTCAATCGCAGGGTTTGCAGGGGAGAAAGAATGCGTAGGCCAGCTAGTATCTGGTAGTTCTGTGCCAAGTTGGGACGCGCGTTTAGCAACGGCCACGGAATAATCAGGTCTGCCAATATCTCTCGCCAACTGACCCAGATATACGTAATCATCTTTTTTTGCTGCATCTTCAGTAAGTTTAAGCAGGAAAGGACGCGCCCATTTTTCTTGCCCGAGCTCAGCCAGATGCCGAATAACCATTACTTGCTCATGGTTATCCAGCCTCAATTTCGCCGCCATACCTGTACTAGAATTTCTTTTAAGATCCGGAGCCTGTTTCAGATCAAGTTCACTCATCGCAACTTGCCCGTAGAAAGTCGAACCGTATTTTGAAGCTTCTTCATACCAATAGGCGGCAGAGTTTTTGTCTTTCATAGCAGCATAGGTTCGACCAACCCAATAGGCTCCGCGAGCCCGGCTGATGGGATAGGTTACGTTGTCATAAAGACGCGTAAAATGGGTTAGTGCGACTTCATAATCATGCAAAAATCGCAATGAAATCCAGCCTGACAACCATTCAGCAGATGCAAATTTTCCGCCGCTCGTCATGCCATGCTTGGCGGAAAGGCGATAGGCTTGCGATATGTGGCCGAGCCTTAATAGTTTGCGTGCTTGTATTTCCCTCTCCCGCCACCAGATTTCGGGGTAGGGTGTTGAATTACCGACTTTAAGTAGCAAATCCCTTGCTTCTTCATGCATGCCTTTGCGGCGACGCCATTTTATGCGATCAAACATAAATCCGGGATCTGAATGTGCAGCTTTTGGAACTTGTCTTATAGCCGCATCCACATTCCCTTTCATTCTCATCAAGCGAATGCGGGCAATAGCAAGACGTTTCTTTTCGGTAGAGACACGTTCCAGCAACCGTATAGCATCTACGGTGCGGCGATCCCAAAGCAGACGATCCAACCGCAATTCATGGTCTTCCCGGATTAGAAGTTTTTTATGACGTTTTAGGAATTTTTTCTCCAGCCCTTTGCTGAAATTGCCTTCGGCCCAAGCCGTCTTGATCCACTCCTGACCTTTGGAAGTTTCACCGTTTTCAAGCAATGCCTCGCCATATCGCATCATTCCCATGCCGGTCAGTGGCGTGCGATCTGCAAACCAAGCTAGGGTCAGATCTTTGGAGATAGGGTTGATCAGCGCTTCTTCAGCGCGTCGCATTAATGTCGCGCGGTAAGGCCAGTCGGGATTATCAATGACAAAAGAGGTTATCTCTTCAAAACTCGCACCCCCTTTATAGCGGCGAAGCCAGGACCATCTGATGTACTTTTCCGGCAAGCTATAGGTTGCTTTTTTCGCGTAAGCCAAAGCCCTGCGCCAGTTTCGCTTCTTAACCTCTTTAAAGGCACGCAAATAATGAACGCGGTCATTCTTTGAAATGAGCCCTGTTGAATAGGGCGGAGGCGGTAACATTATTCCCGCAGGGCGGCGAATAGGGCGAGGAATATTTACTGAAGATGTCGTCATCGCAACTACAATATTGTGTGACACTTCGCTCTTCGTGGCGGCTTTTGGAGTTTGGTTTACCTGCCGTAATGCACGAATTCGTGGCAGGGGAACCTGTTTGCGAATAGTGGGGGTTGGAATACTCGCGTGTCTATCAATATCATCGTCTTCAATGACATCCAATGTCATTGAATGTGCGGGGGCGATATTAGTCACGCCAAACATCGGTCCCATAAGGACAGCCCCCAATAGAAGCGAAACTGTAAGTTTTCGTTCGATTTTCATCAAAGACGTGCTGCTTCCTTTAGGAGTGCATTAGTTGTTCAAACTTCTGTTGGCCATCTCAAACACATCGTTAGACAGGTTCGGTGTTTGCAAGATAGCTTCAAGTTCTGCTTTCATCAACATCTGGCGTTCTTCGTCATATCTACGCCACTGACCAAGCGGCCCCACAAGGCGCGCAGCGATCTGTGGATTAATACTGTTCAGTTCTATAATGCGAGCACTTAAGAATTTGTATCCTAGACCCGATTTATTGTGAAAATGACGTGGATTGCCACTGGCAAATGCCGCAACTAGAGATCTCACTCGGTTTGGGTTCAACATCGTAAAGGCTGAATGATCCATCAAACTTTCAACATCTTCCATTGCGCTGTCACGTGATGACATAGCCTGCAACATAAACCATTTGTCGATAACAAGTGGGACGTTTTCAAAGCGGTTATAGTAGTCTGAAAGCGCACCCTCGCGAGAAATGTGATCGGTAGAAACTAATCTTGCAAGGGCCGCAACGCGGTCAGTCATGTTACTTGCTTCGAAATACTGCGTTGTCGCCAGTTTGATATGCTCTTCGCCCCCATTTGCAGTCAGGAATGAAAGAGCAACATTTTTAAGGGCTCTGTTTCCGTTATTATCCAGATCGTGATTTTCCGCATAGATTTTCCGAAGACTGTCTTCAAATCTGAGGCCGATTGATTTCACCACATTTTTTCGAGATGAGTGAATAGCATCTACATCAACAACTTCCATTTGTTGCCCAATATAGGATTCTCCTGGGAGCGTCAAAGCATCTGCCTTGTAAGCCGGATCAAGGGAACTATCCAAAAGCAAATCTTCAAATGCCTGCATATAGTCTTCAGGAAGCGTGTTTATCGCAGCTGTGGTGCCTTTGCCAGAGATAATATCTAACAGGCTTTGTGTTGCCAATCTTTGACCCGCTTCCCAGCGATTAAACGGGTCACTGTCATTTTTGAACAAAAATGCGGTTTTTTCATCACTTGGGCTTTTGAGCACTTTTACGGGCGCTGAAAATCCGCGGAATAGGGACGGCACAGGTTTTTCAGGAATATTCTCAAACGTGATGGATTGAGATTTATGATTAAAATCGAATAACACGGTTCCGTCATTATCGGGGCCTGTCAGCAACTCTTGCCCTTCTGCTCCCAGAAGTCCTAATTTGAGTGGGATGTGGAGGGCTGTGGCATCTACGCCGGCTTTGCTGTTCGTTTGTTCCAGCGTTAGTGTGTATTGTTTGCTGTCTGCATCATATTGATCTGTTACGGATATTTGAGGCGTACCGGCTTGTGTGTACCATTCCCTGAACTGAGACAGGTCAGCGTTAGATCCATCCTCCAAGGCTGCAATAAATTCTTCTGTTGTTACTGCCTGACCGTCATGACGCCCAAAATATAAATCCATTCCACTGCGGAAATCATCTTCGCCGAGCAGTGTGTGCGCCATCCGGATAACTTCAGCACCTTTTTCGTACACTGTTGCCGTATAGAAGTTGTTTATCTCCACATAACTTTGCGGTTGGATTGGGTGGGAGAGGGGGCCCGCATCCTCTGGAAATTGTGCGGCCCTTAAGCGCTGAACATCTTCGATCCGTTTAACAGCTGCCGAGTTCATATCAGCCGAGAATTGCTGATCACGGAAAACAGTTAGACCTTCTTTCAAGGTCAGTTGAAACCAATCTCTGCATGTTATGCGGTTACCCGTCCAGTTATGGAAATACTCATGTGCAATAACACTTTCAATGCCGTCGAAATCTGCGTCTGTCGCCGTATCAGATGAGGCAAGGACGTATTTGGAGTTAAAGACATTAAGTCCTTTATTCTCCATAGCGCCCATATTGAAATCACTGACGGCGACAATCATGAAAATATCCAGATCATATTCCCGGCCATATTTTTCTTCATCCCACGTCATGGATTTTTTTAGAGATGTCATTGCATGGGCACATTTGTCTTCATTTCCATGCTCAACGAAAATTTGTAATTTGACATCGCGGCCACTTTTGGTGAGGAAGCTATCTTCCACGCATGCCAAATCCCCGGCGACGAGCGCGAACAAGTAAGCTGGCTTTGGGTGGGGATCTTCCCACGTATTGAAAACGCGTCCGTCTTCCAGCTTACCGCTGTCAGTTAGATTGCCGTTGGACAGCATCACCGGATACATATCGCCATAACCAATGATCTTGGTGGTATATTTGGCCATCACGTCAGGGCGGTCCATGAAGTAGGTAATCTTTCGAAAACCTTCGGCTTCACACTGCGTGCAGAAATTGCCACTGGATTTGTACAATCCTTCCAGCGCAGTATTCTCCTGAGGTTTGATACGTGTGACGATGACAATCTCGAAGGTTTCGGCAGGCGCCAGAAAACTCAACTCTTTACTAGAAAGAGTGTAGTCCTGCTTGTTGATTTCTTTTCCGCTGATAGAAAGGCTGACCAGATCAAGCTCTTCCCCGTGTAATCTTACTTGCGTTGCATCATCTCGTTGCCGTTTAACCTGCAGAACAGATGTTACCGTTGTGACGTCTTCGCCGAGCTCCACAGTGAGATGTACATCTGTGATTGTGAATGCCGGTGCAGTATAGTCTTTAAGGAGAATTGTAGCGGGGGAATGAGCAGGTTTAGTCACAGTTTATCCTTTGGCGAGTTGATGCCAATTTAAGATAGACAGATTATTGCTATGATCAAGGTTTGTTGGGAGAATTAGTACCAATTTCCAATCAATGTAGTTTCTGCTGGATTGACAGGGAGTTCACTTGGCAAACCAGGTACGAAGCTTAGAAACATAAAATTATATGTTACGTCTACTAGCTTCACTGTAATAAGTGGTTTGTATGCAAGTGCATAACCGACATTTCCTATATCAACGGCCTCATAGGTAACTTCAACATTGGCGGCCGATAAATACGGGATTAGTTTTTTCGCACTGGAGAGTGCAGGGGTAATGTCACTACAGGTTCCTGTTACGCATGAATACGGATTGCTTGCCAACAGGTTTGACTGACTGACGAGTGGACTTTGACTGGCGAGTTCTCGCGCAATCAATCGCGTTGCTTCATTTGCTCGATGGTATTCGAAAAAGAGCGCGATAAAGTCAATGAGACCAAAACACAGGGTGATGAGCATTGGCATAATGAATGCAAATTCAACAGCGGTCGCTCCGCTCTCATCTTTGATAATTTTGCGTGTTCTAAACACCGAAATGTGCCTGTTCGTGACTTAAAGTAATCATGTAACCGCCCATCCCAAATTGGTTCATGAGAGTTCCGAAAATAGGGAGGTAGGGAACTCGCGCCGTTATTGTGATAACGGGGAGTTGGTTGCTCCCCAAAACTGAAGAATCTGCAGATATTGTGTAATTGGACACTGTGATACTTAGGGAAGCATCGGTACTTGACCAGCCGCTAATGAGATAATCACCACTTCCCGTCATATTGCCATTTTTTACGATGTTAGCTATCTTTGTTTGTGCGGTAGTTGTTAATGGAAGTTCCGATCTTGCAGCGTAAATCGCACCTGATCTGAGGCTTTTTTCAACAATCGTGCTTTGGACAATGGCAAAACCAACTTCGGACATCCCGACAACCATGATTAGCAACATTGGGAGGTACAGAGCAAACTCGACTGCTGCCACGCCTTTGTGGTCTCGTATAAATCTCTTAATAAAGTTTAACATTGGCGTGATACTCTGCTGAGTTAGAAGGTGTTAGGGCTCTTACAATTTCACCGTATATGGCTGCATTGGGTGGATCCGGAACGAATTCTGTAACCAACATTTCAAGATAATTTCCGTCGTTGGGATATGTGCCATGTCCGTGAATATTCTCGGCAATACATTTTAATTGCGCCACTTGAATAAGGCGCCGATTTACACCGTTCGAGGCAACAGTTTCGCTCGGAATGCCATCTACATCATTATTGTGTGGATCAGACAAATCTCTTGGAATATCTACCGTAGTGTTGGTGACACTCATATAGCCACTCGGCATACTTCCGCCAGGTACAGGGTATATGGTGACATTTCCTTTACGCCAGAAAGGCAATCCATTTTCAAATAAGTAGACCTGATATCTTGTGGCCTGCTTACCGTCATGGGTACGCAATTCTGTTGGCAGAATGCTCGTTCCATGTTGGTCAGTCCAATATTGGGTAATGTCCCATGTTCCATCACCCAACTTCAGATCAGGATCTGCAATAACATCGTCGTCCTTAGGATAATTGATCACGTTCGGCGCTGGATAGGGCCAAGAATTTCCGGGACGATCAAATCTTGAGTTGATCCCATTTACGATTTTGTTTGTTTTAGATCCAGTGGCAGTATCAATCGTAATGTCGTAGCAATCTTGAGGCTCTACAGCCGCTAAAGCTGCTTCGATATCATTAGCACCGCTGGACCCGTCGGGCAGGGACAGAAGGCCAAAATTTCCGGGAGCCCAGCTACCACCGCCCTGTGGCTCCTTGAGGACAACCATACGGCCAATATTTGCTTCATCCCTAAGGTCGATCGCTGGCGTGTTTTCCAGGAAATCACAGATCATCAGCGGTGGAGCATGGCATAGAAATGGTGTAGGTCCTGCAATTGCCTTTGCTCGCTGACTTGTAGATGTGGAGGTTACTTCTGAAGTAAGTAGGCTGATGACTGGGCCAAATAGTAAATCTGTTGTCGCCTGATTGAGTTCCACACTCACAAACTTTGCATTTTGGTCTGATGTGGCTTCAAGCAATGGAGAGAGGGTCGTGTAGAAGGTAACACTGCTAATTGTCAGATCATTGCTACTTGTACCGCTTTTTGCCTGCATGGAATTATTAGCGACGTCAGTCGCTAGAGAGCGCGCGCCAAGGCTGCCATCCAAAAACTGGGCCGTTGCCATAGCGGCTGCATCTGCCCGGTTTTGCATTTCTGAACGAAGGAGTGTCATTCGGCCAAAATCAAGTGCAAGGCCTCCAGCACCCACGGCTACTATTGTAAAAAGTGCTGCATATATACTAATGCCGCCTGAGCAATCTCGTGTAAACGATTTATGACGATTGGCCATATGAATTACTCCTACTCGTTACTAACAATTAAAATCACCGTGGGACCATCAATATAAATCTGCCTTAACCCCAAAATGATAATATTATAGTTATACTAATAAATAATTTAGTATTTGATAAAATATTAACCAATATTTATGTTTTCCTTTTGTGCGAAAAGAACAGTATTTTCTTAAAAATGGGAATCTTTCAAGGCAGAATGCAGTTACATCTTGCCAAGTATACCCCTCTACCTATAAGTCATTCCTCCGGCTTTTTTGGGAAAACCAATGGTTAGAGACCGCCGGATTATAGACAACAAATTAGAATTTTTAAGGATACTGTCATGTTTAGAGGATCAATCACTGCACTTGTAACTCCGTTTTCGGGAGAGAGTGTGGATGAAAAGGCGTTCCAATCATTCGTGGACTGGCAGATAAAATCCGGAACTAAAGGCTTGGTGCCTGTTGGAACAACTGGCGAGTCTCCAACGCTTAGTCATCCTGAACATGATCGCGTCGTTGCGCTTTGCATTGAAGCTGCTGAAGGTCGCGTTCCAGTAATGGCAGGGGCTGGCTCTAATAATACATTGGAGGCTATTCGTCTTAGCCAACAAGCCCAAAAAACAGGTGCCGATGCGGTGCTTATTGCCATGCCGTATTACAATAAGCCAACGCAAGAGGGGATGTACGCCCATTACGAAGCAATTAATAATGCCGTTGATATTCCGATTTACATCTACAATATACCGGGAAGAAGCATTGTTGATATGGACCCAGATACAATGGGTGCACTGTCAAAATTGAAAAACATTGTTGGTGTTAAAGATGCAACGGGCGACGTTGGCCGTGTGTCATTGCAGCGCCATCATTGTGGGGTAGAGTTCAATCAGATTTCTGGTGAAGATGCTACTGCAATTGGGTTTAATGCTCATGGTGGGAACGGCTGTATTTCCGTAACTTCAAACGTGGCGCCGGCTTTGGTTTCTCAAATGCAGGAAGCAAGTCTTGCTGGTGACGGTGCAAAAGCGATAGAGCTACAGGATAAATTGATCCCGCTGCACCGTGCAATGTTCTTGTATGCAAGCCCTGCGCCTGCAAAATACGCACTGTCGTTGCTGGGTAAATGCAAAGAAGATGTCCGCTTGCCACTGGTTGGTGCGCCTGACAGCGTGAAGGCTGAAGTTAAAGCGGCAATGATACATGCGGGCATTCTTGATTGATTGCTCCTGAAACGGATTACGGATGACTAGTAAGACGATCGCAGAAAACAGAAAAGCACGTCATAATTACTTCATTGAAGAAGATTATGAGGCGGGCATTATGCTGCTCGGCACGGAGGTTAAAAGCCTCCGTGCCGGTGGTGGCAATATTCAGGAATCTTATGCATCCTTTGAAAATGACGGTCTGTTTCTAGTAAATGCACATATTGCTGAATACGGTTTCGGTAATCGAAACAATCATGAGCCAGCACGCCCGCGTCAGCTATTAATGCACAAAAAAGAATTGATAAAACTTGAAGCGTTGCTACAACGCGCTGGTAAAACTTTGGTTCCGCTTTCTTTGTATTTCAATGAACGCGGTAAAGTAAAAGTTAAACTGGGTTTGGCTGCAGGTAAGAAAAAACACGACAAGCGTCAAACCGAAAAGGCTCGTGACTGGAACCGCGAAAAATCCAGATTGCTTAAAACTGACGGTAGGTAAGATCCGTGTTCCTATTGTAGGGTATATCCTTCAGGAATATGCACTTTGGATAGATCCAATACATTTTGGAATGCAACACCAACGGATTGATCTTTAGCCCAAACCACATGCCCCTCATGCTCTTCATCCATTAAAACAGAGGATCGCAGTTTAATAGGCGTTCCGACATCAATATCCAGATGCATCCAAATGCGGGCACCACCTTCGCTAAAATCAATCACATTCCCATTATAACGGCTATGATCAACTAACAAGGTCGCAGGGCAGTTTACCTGAATTCTGTCAAATTTCCGATTTGACTTATGTATAGCATCCCGGTCAAGGGCAACACCAATGGCGCCGGGCGGCAAGCTGTCATAAGCTTTCGGAGTATAACTGGTGTCTTTCAAGTCTTTTTCGATAACAGAATAATGAATTTTCTCGGTACCAGGAATTTGACTTCGCGAAAGGTGTGTATCCGCTTTACCAATTTTTCTCAGCATGGATTTAAATCCGATTTTTTTCATGACCGCGTCTAAGTTACCTGGCTCACTTACGCATCCCATTGAGTTTGGAGTGCTGAAGTCGTCAATTTTATCTGCATCAAATTCCAAGCCTTCCTCAGATGCCTTGTTTATAAGCCATTGAAAAGCGATATCGGAAAGCCGACTGTCTCTTTGACCGCCCGTAATGTTTTCGTGGTTACCGGCAAACCAGACTTGTTCAAGTCGTCTGAAATTTTCTGATTTAACGCCGGTCCAAATATGCGGAATGCGAGCTGGATTGTTTTCATCCAGTGCTAAAGCTTGGTATGCAGACTGTACGTTTGAACTTATATTTTCCGACAGATACTCGCTCCATAGAATGGAAAGAGATCGAAGACCGCGCGTTGGGGCGCCGCTAGACCCGATACTATCCCAACATCCTAAAAAACGGATCGGAACCATCCTTGATTTAAATGTATTTTTTAATGCCTGACCGGAAAGGCCGCGCCGTGCCGCGCCTGTCAAATGACTATAAATATAGGCTTTATTGATGTTGCTCAGTGATTCAATTTGCAGCAACCCCGAAGTGCTAATCATCTCGGCAAGGCATTGAAGCGCAAAGCCACCTCGGCCAGCACCAAATAGGAAAATTTCATCGCCGGGCATATAATTATGAACAAGGAAATGGTATCCTTCGATGATTTCGTCTTTGAGGCCGGTGCCGAATGTGCGACGCATAAAACGTGAAAGAGACCATGTTTCCTGATGATCGTTTTGCAGCAGTGAAATTTGACGCGCACCACTCTTCCCTTCCTGCAACAAGCAACGTTCTGCTAATGTCGCGTTTCCGAGAACCGGGCGTCGTTTACTGCGATACTGTGATACAGACCAACTGTGGTCATTAAAAATTACTAGCTTTCTCGTCAATATATCTGCTCCCGTCCAAGGGATTCAGGTAATCGTAAGCCGCAAAATCGAACTGCAGAATTTTCAGTGTATATAAGAAATGCTGAAAGTATTAATATTTTCTAAATTTTACCAAAATATTGTTATATTTTATGAACAAACAACAAAACCTCAACTAGAAATATACTAAACGTTTGCAGTACCAAATATTGTCCTAAAACTAATCTAAACAACGTGTTGGGAGGTAGATTAATTACTATGAATTAACCTACGCTTTTCACAATTTTAGGCAGATTCTTCAATCTTTTCATAATCGTTCAAATCGCCGTCATACAAATCAATGTTGGTATCTAAAGGTGTTTCCCTTTGTGAATTGGCTCGACTGACAACAGTGTTCATATTTTTTAGGTCGATGAAGAAATCTGCTTGCCTACGAAGTTCGTCTGCGATCATTGGAGGATTAGTTTTTACTGAGCTGACAACAGTAACACGGACCCCTCTTCGCTGGACGGCCTCAACTAGACGTCTGAAGTCACCATCTCCGGAAAACAGAACCGCGTGGTCGATATGCTCGCTAAGTTCAAGCATATCAATTGCAAGTTCTATATCCATGTTGCCCTTGACTTTACGTCGTCCGGCAGCATCCGTGAATTCTTTGGCTGGTTTTGTCACCATGGTAAAGCCATTATAATCAAGCCAGTCAACCAAAGGTCTTATGGGTGAATATTCTTGATCTTCAATTAAGGCAGTATAATAAAAAGCGCGAACAATACGGCCTTTCGATGAAAATTCAGCAAGAAGTTTTTTGTAATCAATTTCAACGTTCAAGGCTCTTGCAGAAGCATATAAATTAGAGCCATCGATGAACAGGGCAATTCGTTCTTCTGGGTAAAATGTCATTAAAAAATCCAATTTTTTTTGTTTTTATTGTGTTGTTCTTTGGAGGCTTCCTTCATAACAAAGAAATTGTTTGAAAACCAGCATACTTTGCGCGGGACTAAAATGTCATCCATGCAAGCAATTTTGAGGAAGAAATGATCTTAATCGCATTAGGGGCAAATCTTGAACATCCGATCCACGGGGCGCCTGTAAATAGTTTAGTTGCTGCGCTGGAAATCTTGAAAGCCCGTGGCCTCAAAATTTGCTTTCAATCGAGTTGGTATAAAACGGCGCCTGTTCCTATTTCCGATCAGCCGTGGTTTGTAAATGCCGTTATTGCCATAGAAACAGATCTGGATGCAGATGAACTGCTTGAACTTCTTCATTCAGTTGAAGCCGAATTCGGGCGGGTTCGCGAAATCAAATGGGAGGCGAGGGTCCTTGATCTGGATTTAATCTCCTATGATGCTCTTGTAACGGAAAATAGAGAGCAGACAAAAGGGAATGTCATTCCGCACCCACATATGGGTGAGAGGGCCTTCGTGTTAGCCCCAATTATTGAAATTCTGCCTGACTGGCGTCATCCTATTAATGACCTGACTGCGCAGCAAATGATGACGCGTTTGGACGGGGATCAAGCCTTTGAAGTTGTCCCGAGCAGCTAATTTTTAGAAAAAATGCCGAATAATGCGGAATAATGTGAAAATACTGCAAAAAAATACCTAGTATGACTTGCTTATTCAGGGGCAAACGAATATCTAGGTAGGCTAATCACAGACAATTGGAGTGTTGTTAATGGCTCGCGTGACCGTTGAAGATTGCGTTGAAAGAATTCCTAACCGGTTTGAACTGGTATTGCTTGCTGCACGACGTGCGCGTGGTATCGCTGCTGGTTCAATGTTGACCGTTGATCGCGACAACGACAAGAACCCCGTCGTTGCGCTGCGTGAAATCGGTGACAACACGATCGATCTTGGCGATCTTAAGAATAACCTGATCGGTGGTTTGCAACGCCGCATCGAGGTGGACGAACCTGAAGAAGACAATATGGCTGCTTTGATGAGTTCAAGCACAGAATGGGCCGGTGTCGTTCCTGAAGAAGAGCCAGCCGAAACATTTACAGCCAGTGAAGTGGGTGCAAGTGACGGTACTGAAGCTACACCAGCTGAAACCAAGCCTGCTGAAGATCCTTTCGCTTAATATTCTTCATAGCGTCTTGAAATCGGGGCACGCCAGCGCTTAACTTTGATGTGCTGGTGTCCCCATTTTTGTTTATAGTATACTGGCAACTCACCAGGAGCCTGACCCCGGATCTTTGAATGTTACGACAAGTTGAACTTGTAGAACGTGTTTTAAGTTATGACCCTCATGCGGATGAGGATCTGTTAAATCGCGCATATGTTTTTACAATAAAGACTCACGGCAGTCAGGTTCGTGCCTCTGGCGATCCCTATTTTTCCCACCCAATCGAAGTTGCCGGTATTCTAACCGAGCTGAAACTCGATACAGCTACAATTATTACGGCCCTTTTGCATGATACGATTGAAGATACAGTCGCCAGCAAAGAAGAAATTGAACTGAATTTTGGCCCTGAAATCGCTGTTTTAGTGGATGGTGTTACAAAACTTTCCCAGCTTGAGTTGCAATCTGACAGGACCAAGCAGGCGGAGAACTTCTCCAAGCTATTGGTCGCCATGTCAAATGACATCCGTGTCCTGTTGGTGAAGCTCGCGGATCGTCTTCACAATATGCGGACCCTTCATTTCATCGATAAACCGGAGAAAAGAAAACGGATCGCCACTGAGACAATGGAAATCTACGCACCGCTTGCGGAAAGAATTGGTATCCAGAGTTTCCGTGATGAACTTGAAGACCTTGCGTTTGTCGAATTGAACAACGAGGCGCGTAAATCTATTCTTCGCCGACTTGAATATCTTCGAGCGGAAGGCGAAGATGTTGTTGCAAAAATTGTTGAGGGACTGAAGAACGAGCTAAACGACAGCGGATTGCAAGTCGAAGTCTCGGGCCGGGAAAAACGTCCATATTCCATCTGGCGAAAGATGGAACAAAAAAATGTTACGTTTGAGCAGCTATCGGATATCATCGCCTTTAGGGTTGTCGTTGCCAATGTAGAACAATGTTATCATGTACTTGGTAATCTACACGCGAAGTTTTCTATGGTGCCGGGACGGTTCAAAGATTATATCTCGACACCTAAGCGCAATAATTATCAATCCATTCATACAACAATTATTGGCCCGGAACGTCAACGAATTGAAGTGCAGATCCGTACCCGAGAAATGCACGAAACTAATGAAATCGGCGTGGCCGCTCATTGGCAGTATAAGCAGCAACTCGGAACACCGCTTAGCGACAGCCAGCAATATCGATGGCTTCGTGAATTGCTTGAGATCCTGGAGGATGCTTCTGATCCGGACGAGTTTCTTGAGCACACAAAGCTCAATATGTACCAGGATCAGGTTTTCTGTTTTTCACCAAAAGGCGATCTAATCTCCTTGCCTGCTGGTAGCAGCCCCGTTGATTTTGCCTATGCAGTACATACTCGCGTCGGTGATACATGTGTTGGCTCAAAGGTGAATGGCCGGATGACACCGCTTCGGACGGTGCTTAAAAACGGCGATCAAGTTGAAATTCTTCGGTCAAAAAATCAAACTCCATCCCCTACATGGGAGAATTTTGTTGTTAGCGGGAAGGCACGATCGGCCATCCGACGTTTTATTCGCCAGCAACAGAGAGATCAATATATCGAACTTGGCAAATCCATTGCGGAAAAATCCTTCCGAATGCATAGCAAGCCATTCGTTGAGAAAGCACTCGCCCCTGTCCTTAAAGTTTGGGATTTGGAGAATACGGACGACGTTTATTATTCTTTGGGTGATGGAACGCATACTGGCCGACAATTATTGGACATTATCTTTCCTGGTGAGAGAAACAAGACGGACAAAGAAAATGTCGTTCCCATTTCTAAATCGAAAACGGGCGGTAAGAAAAAACACGAACACGCTGTTCCAATTCGAGGTCTTATTCCCGGTATGGCCATGCATTTTGCTGGTTGCTGCCATCCGCTCCCCGGAGATCGGATCGTAGGGATAGTGACAACAGGCCGCGGCGTTACAATCCACACAATCGATTGCGACACGCTTGAGCAATTTGCCGAAGTTCCTGAAAGATGGCTTGATGTGTCTTGGGATACTAAAAATGATGAAGTTTCCCTGCAAGTGGGACGGATAAGCGTCGTCATGGCGAACGAGCCGGGCGCTCTGTCCAGCATTACATCAACCATCGCGGCCAATAGCGGAAATATCAATAATCTCGTGATTGCCAACCGCAGTCAGGACTTTTTTGAAATGCGTGTGGATATTGAAGTACGGGACGTCAAACATTTAACGAATATCATTGCGGCCCTGCGCGCAGATCCTGTAATCAGTTCAGTGGAACGTGCCACCGGATAAGAAAAGAGACCCAAACATGACACCAGATGACGTTTTAGCTCATTTTCGCGAAACGGATGCGCTACTTGAAGGGCACTTTCTATTAAGCTCCGGTCTGCATTCAAGTAAGTATTTGCAATGTGCCAAAGTTCTGATGCACCCTGAACGCGCTGCTTTGCTATGCCGCTCCTTGGCGGATAAAGTTTATGACGCATTGGGAAAAGGCAATGTTGATCTGGTTGTGGCACCTGCTATGGGCGGTGTCGTTGTTGGGTATGAAATGGCGCGTCAATTAGGTGTACCGGGCATGTTTACAGAAAGAGTTGACGGAAAATTTGCGTTTAGGCGCGGATTTGAAGTCCCGAAGGGTGCTCGTGTCATTATGTCGGAAGATATTGTGACCACCGGAAAATCAAGCCGTGAATGCATAGAAGTTATCAACCAGGCTGGCGGTAAAGTAGTTGGCGCAACATGCTTGATAGACAGATCTAACGGCACAGCAGATGTCGGTGTTCCCCTATTTTCTCTCATGCAGATGGACGTAAAAACCTACGCTGAAGATGAATTGCCGCCTGAATTGGCCGACCTTCCAGCGATTAAACCGGGTAGTAGAAATTTAAAATAGAAAAGTGACCTTGGATGTTCCAACGCAGAGATAAACCCAGTAAAGCACGCCGGGTGGCAGACTTCTTTTGGCCGTCAATTGGTTTTGCGCGGTCAACCAGATATCTGAGCTATCGATTGGCGCGCCTGCCTGGAACGCCATATTCCCTTGCGAGCGGCTTTGCGCTTGGGGCAGCGGTATCATTTATGCCCTTTGTTGGATTTCATTTTATATTGGGCGGCCTATTTGCCTGGGTTTTCAGAGCCAACATACTGGCCTCCGCTATTGGGACAGCTGTTGGGAATCCTTGGACATTTCCGTTTATTTGGGCAGCGACTTATCATCTTGGCTATTGGATGCTCGGGATTGAGAACACTAGGGATGATACCTTTTCGGCAGGTACAATGGAGACGTTTTTCCATAATCTTATCGAAAATGGCTGGCAAAGTGTCTCTGATGTGTTCTCAAATGTCATTTTTCCAATGCTTATCGGATCAATCCCGATTTTTGTTGTGGTTTGGGTGATTTTTTTCTATCCCCTGAACATACTTATCCGTAGATTTCATATTAGAAGAGCCGACGCGTTGCTTGCTGCCCGTTACGCAAACACTGCAAGAGCGGCATCACTTGATTTTGAAGCGTTTAAGAAAGAGGACGGTGAATGAAGCACTTACGTCTTGGTGTGAATATCGATCATGTGGCAACCATCCGTAATGCACGGGGTGGGGGCCATCCTGACCCGTTGCGCGCAGCGCAAATTGCAGAAGCTGCCGGTGCAGATGGTATCACGGCGCATTTGCGTGAAGATCGCCGTCATATTGCAGATTCTGATATCAAGCTACTTGCAGAAAATTTATCCATCCCGCTCAATTTCGAAATGGCAGCGACGGATGAAATGTTGGAAATCGCACTAGCCCACAAACCGCATGCAAGCTGTCTTGTCCCAGAGAAACGTGAAGAACGGACAACAGAGGGCGGCCTTGATGTTGCAGGCGGTCATAATATGCTGAAAAACTTTGTAGATGCGTTACGAGGAAACGATATTAAAGTTTCTTTGTTCATCGAACCTGACTTGAAACAGATGGAGGCCGCCAAACATTTGGGAGCTGATATCGTTGAACTGCATGTTGGACCTTATTGTGATGTTGAAAGCGGTGATCTACGCCAGAAAGAACTGGAGCGAATTCTTGCTGCCGCTGCTGCTGCAGAAGAATTTGGTTTGGAATGTCACGCAGGGCACGGTTTAACGTTTGATACAGTGGCGCCAATTGCTAAAATTCCAAACGTTGTGGAATTGAATATCGGTCATTTCCTTATTGGGGAAGCTATCTTTACAGGCTTAGATGCCGCAATTCGGAAGATGAGGAAACTAATGGACGAGGCGAGGGCAGAAGTGTCGGCATGATTATCGGACTTGGAAATGATATCATTGATATCCGTCGCATTGAGAAAACTGTCGAGCGCTTTGGCGAGCGGTTTATCAATCGTATTTATACGGAAATTGAGATAACTAAATCCGACCGCAGATATAATAGAATTGAATCTTATGCAAAACGATACGCTGCGAAAGAGGCTTGTTCAAAAGCCCTTGGAACTGGATTTCGTAAAGGTGTGTTCTGGAAAGATATGGGCGTTGTGAACTTGCCTTCTGGACGGCCAACGATGAAACTTACGGGCGGTGCGTTAGAAAGATTGAAGAGCATTACTCCCGATGGGATGGAAGCAGTTATTCATTTGACGATTACAGATGAGCCGCCGCAAGCGCAGGCTCTTGTGTTGATCGAAGCATTTGAGAAAAAGTAAACAAATTTTGTTAAATAATTATCGCTGATATTTCTAAAGTATCAGATTAAATAAGGCGGTTAGGCTATTGAGTATGAATGAAAAAGTGGCAAAAGACGAAGGATGGTTTGGTGAAACTGTGCGGACTGTTATCTACGCCGTATTGATTGCAGTTGTTATCCGAACATTTGCGTTTGAACCGTTCAAAATCCCATCTGAATCAATGCTGCCCACATTGAAAATCGGGGATTATCTGTTTGTCTCCAAATACTCGTATGGTTATAGCAAGCATTCATTTCCGTTTAGTGCAGGTCCGTTCAATGGCCGCATAATGGGTTCTGTGCCGGAGCGCGGTGACGTTGCTGTGTTTAAAAAACCAATTGGCCAACCAATCGATTACATCAAGCGTATTGTCGGCCTTCCGGGCGACAAATTGCAGATGAAAAATGGTATTTTATATATCAATGGTCAAAAGGTTACAAAAGAACGTATTGAGGATTATGTTGACCGGGACCAATATGGTCGCGTTCGCCGGATTGCTCAATATCGGGAAACTTTTCCAAATGGTAAGAGTTACGTCACCATAGATATGGTAAAAAATAGTTCTGCGGACAATACAGATGTGTATACGGTTCCTGCGGGACACGTTTTTGGCATGGGCGACAATCGGGATAATTCAACAGACAGTCGTTTCTTATCTCAAGTGGGCTATATTCCTATTGAGAACCTCGTTGGCAGAGCGGAAATTTTGTTTTTCTCTATTGAGGGAGAAGTTGCGATTTGGGAAATTTGGAAATTGCCGTTTGCTGCACGTTGGGAACGCCTATTTACATTGCTATCCTAAATGACTGAACAACTGGATTTAGTATCGCTGATGAAAATCCTTGAATATCGTTTCAAGGATGAAGGCTTGTTACTGGAAGCGTTGACGCATTCCTCATTGGTAAAAGGGCGCCACAAAAATAGTGGCCCGGCAAAAGATAATGATCGTCTTGAGTTTCTGGGTGATCGTGTTCTTGGTATTATTATATCTGAGGAGCTGTTCCGGCGTTACAATACAGCGGAGGCAGGACAGCTCTCGCGGCGTTATAACGCGCAAGTTCAAAAAGAAACACTTGCAGATATTGCTCAAAAAATGGGATTACCAAGATATATTCAAATGTCTTCTGATTTAAGGGCGTCCGGCGGGGCGAAAAACCCTGCTATGCTTGAAGATTGTGTGGAAGCATTGATTGCTGCGCTCTATCTGGATGGTGGGATGCCTGCGGCGAAGAAATTTATAAAGAAACACTGGTGGGCACGTTTCGATGCAGAAAATGCGGCTCATAAAGATTCAAAGTCGGCCTTACAAGAATGGGCTGCAAAAAAGGGCGTTGCCCCTCCGGTCTATACGGTTCTTGAAGAAACAGGGCCTGATCACAACCGGGAATTTACAATACAGGTGAATGTGGATAAATGTTCACCGACTGTTGCCGTTGCTGCATCTAAAAGGATGGCAGAGAAAATGGCAGCGGAACTCATGCTGAAAGAGCAGGAAAATGGATAACGAAATTGCTTCTGATGAAGCAACTAAATGTGGCTATGTCACGTTAATTGGTGCCCCGAACGCGGGTAAATCGACATTGCTTAACCAATTGGTTGGCGCAAAAATCGCGATTGTCTCGCCCAAGGTACAAACGACACGTGCGCGGGTAACAGCAATTGCGATTGAAGATAACGCGCAGATTATATTTGTAGATACGCCGGGTATCTTCACGCCTTCCCGCCGACTTGAAACGGCAATGGTTAAGGCCGCGTGGGAAGGGGCGCATGACGCTGATGTGCTCGCGCTGCTTATTGATTCCAAAAAAGGGATCACAAAGGATGTGGAACGTATTCTCGAAGGGCTGGAAAAATCAAATAAACGTGCGCACCTGATTCTAAATAAAATTGATCTCATTAAACGTGATCAACTATTAGGACTTGCGAAACAGCTGACGGACATGAATTTGTTTAACGAGGTCTTTATGATCTCGGCACTCGATGGGGATGGTGTAGATTACATTCGCTCCTACCTAGCAAAAGAGCTGCCGGACGGGCCATGGCTTTATCCGGAAGATCAACTTGCTCTGGCTCCTATGCGTAATCTGGCGGCAGAAATTACCCGCGAGAAACTGTTCCTTCGTATGAACCAGGAACTACCGTACTCGCTAACAGTAGAGACCGAGAAATGGGAAGACCGCAAAGACGGTTCTATTAAGATCGATCAGGTTATCTATGTCTCCCGCGCAAATCATAAGCCTATGATATTGGGTAAAGGTGGGCAAACCATCAAAAAAATTGGGGCGTTGGCCCGTGAGGAACTTGAGGAATTTTTAGGGACACGTGTTCATTTATTTCTGTTCGTAAAAGTCCGGGAAAAATGGTTGGATGATCCTGAACGCTATCAGGAAATGGGACTTGATTTCCCCAAAGGCTGAACCAAGAAATTCTTTTTTGATATATGGATTTCTAAGTTTCACTAGAAAAAATAAAAAGGCCGAAGATGAAAATTCTTCGGCCTTTTTTGTGATCATTTTGTAGAAAAAGTCAGATTTATCTAAAAAATTAGAAAAATTTAATTTGCGAAATATTTTGTTAAGGATTTTCCCTTCATCATAGGCTCACACCGATTGGGTTTAACTAACCAAATTTGAGTTTTTATCTACGCGCTAGAATATAGGAGGAAAATATGGCGGAGTTGGATAGAGAGTATATCTCGAGACTAAATGCCAAAGCAGATCACGGTTCGCCTGAAGCACAATACCGCACGGGCTTGGTTTTCGCAATTGGTGATGGCGTACCGATTGACTTGGTTACCGCCCATAAATGGTTGAATTTAGCAGCAATGAATGGAGTTGTAGAGGCTCGTGAAAGCAGAGCCGAGATTTCTCACGATATGTCTCATGATGAAATATCAGCAGCCCAAAGACTAGCCCGCGAATGGTATCTTTCTCACTAAACTATATGTGTTTGATATCGCAGGTTTTGTCAGATGTTATGATGCGATTTCTTCGTTGAATTTCACTGTACGGTGGCTTGGGAAAATCAACCTAACTTTTGTTCCCTCATTCGCTTTACTTTTTAGAATGAGTTCTGCGTCGTGGGCGTCGCTAAATCGTTTGACGAGTGTTAAGCCTAGGCCGGTCCCCTCATATTGAAGGTTTTGCGCAATACGGCTACGTCTGAACGGTTGGTACAGATGTGGCAAGAACTCTTGCTCGATACCAACACCATCATCTTTAACGGTCAGTTCAATTTGGCCGCCAATCATTCTCCAAGTTACCTCTACTTCACCATTTGGGTGAGAGAATTTTACGGCATTTCCCAGCAAATTAACTAGAATCTGTTTCAATCTGATCGGATCAGCCATTAAACAAAGGTCTGATGATGCAATATGCGTTGTAATTTTTATATTACGTTCCATTGCGCGTGCACTGACCATCGTTTTACAAGATTGTGTGAGCTGAACGATGTCAGTTTGCTTTTCATCAAGCTGAATGTCACCTGTTTCAATTTTGGCCAGATCTAGCAACTCATTAATCAATGTCAGCAAATGAGAGCCCGCATTTTGCACATCACCAGCATATTCTTTATATCTACTATCGGAGTGAGCTCCGTAAACTTCGGAGGAGAGTAGGGAAGAAAAACCGATAATCGCGTTAAGAGGCGTGCGAAGTTCGTGGCTCATATTTGCCATGAATTCAGATTTTGCCCTGTTGGCAAGTTCTGCATTCTCTTTTGCTTGAAGCAGGAGCTGTTCGTTAAGCTTTAAATCTGTAATATCGCTTTGAACGGATACAAATCCACCGCTTGATAATCTGCGGTCAGTTGTTTTGATCCATCGACCGTCCGTCATCTTTACGATGAAAGATCCTTTGAGGGTCTTACGGTATTCATCTTTACGTCTGAGATATTCATCCCCTGAACCATACTCGTCACCTAGCACGACATTGCCAAGTGTCATATCAAGTTCACCGAGCTCGCGAAAATGAACTCCGGCTCTGGTTTGTTCCGTGCTATATCCGTAAAGTTCGCGAAACTTCTCGTTGCAGGTAACCAAATACCCGCTTTTGTCGTATATCACAAACGCTTCAGAGATGTTATCAAGAGCGTCCATCAGGACGTCTTTGTGCTCGAAAGACCTTAGCATTAATTTCCCCCAAAATGAAAGTTAATGGCCTTTGTTTATCTCAAAGGTTTCTCAACTTCCATGCCGATGCAGTCTTTAATATTAGCAAATACATTATAGTCGATATATTAACAGAACGTTAATTTTCTTCTTTATTGAGATTATCTTTGGATTTTAAAACGACTATCAGTTGTATATGGAATGGAGAAACTATAGTTCACGCGCTCTTCAATTTTGATCAGTTTTACAAGATAGAAA
>MAAC01017484.1_pt1 | contig 60971 bp, 63 predicted proteins | sample 1115981 | NCBI WGS metagenome assembly MAAC01 (sample SAMN04961126, study PRJNA320927) | seawater metagenome | isolation source: sample BD02T64 sea water enriched with oil for 64 days | place: USA:Gulf of Mexico | collected 2013-07-27 | reverse complement strand
TTATATTGAGGTTGCCGAAGAAGCAGCTTTAGCTTCTGGCAATCTTCAAGTGTATGCTGATTATTTAAAAAAAACTGGAGAAATTTATTATCAAAAAGATGCCTTAGATGTGGCCTTAGATTATTACCTAAAGGCCTATGATTTTTACAAGGATAAAGATTTTTCGGAAAGATATATTTTAGAGAATAATCTAGCTATTGTTTATGCAAGAGTAGAAAACAGTGACGTTGCATTAGATTATTTCAGACGTATTTATCATTATCAAAAAGAGCAAAAAGATACTTTGTCATATGCAAAAACATTGAATAATATTGGTAATTTATATTTGGAAACTCAGATAGATTCCTCGGTAATTTACTATCAAAAGGCTCTAAAAATTGCAGAAAAAATAAACAACAATACCTTATATTTTTATTTGTATACCAATTTAGGAAGAGTATTTAGTATTAAAGGTCAATATAAAAAATCTAAATTATATTTTAATAAGGCAATTTTAACCTTAAATGAAGATATTGGTCTAAGAAAAAAAGTTTGGCTTTACAATGAGTTTTCAGCATTCTATTTAAAACAAAAAAAACCAGATTCGAGTATCTATTATGCGGTTAAATCCTATCGAATTTCTGATAGTCTTGCGCCTTATAGTTTAGAAAGTCTTAAATCGGTTGAATTACTATACTCTTCCTATAGATTAAATAAAGAGTTTGAAAAAGCTTCTAATTATTTTGATAGCTATAATAGAATTAGTGACACTATAAATATTGAAGAGAAAAAAGTAAATGTTGAAAAAATACTTATTGAAGAAGCCTATAAGTCTAAGGAGAAAATACAATCTTTAAAAGAAGGGAAAAGACGTTTAAAGTATTATATATTTGGATTAAGTCTGCTTGCTTTATTGTTGATGTCCATAATATTACTTGTAAAATACCGAACTAAGCTGAAAAACACTCAATTAGAAAAAGAATTGATTTTAGCAAAACGAAAAGAGTTAGATGCTAGTTTAGAAATTAAGAATAATGAACTTATTGGAAAAGCTATGACCGAAATTCATAGAACAGAAATCATTGATGAAATTTTGCTGGAATTAAAAAATATTAAACGAAAGGCAGTAAAAAAAGAAACACAACAAGCTATAGATGATATAGTAAAGCGGTTAGAAAAAGATACAAACAGTGACATTTGGAAAGAATTTGAAGTACGTTTTGAGCAAGTCCATGAGTCCTTTTATAAAAATATATTGTTAAAACATCCCGATTTAACTTCAAAAGATAAGCGATTGTGTGCACTTTTAAAATTAGATCTAACTTCCAAAGAGATTGCTCAAATTACAGGACAATCCTTTAAAACGGTTGAAAATTCTCGTACTCGGCTTAGAAAAAAACTAGAAATCACCAATTTAAAAACTGATTTATCTACCTATCTCTCTAGTTTTAATTAGTTTTCTAAAACTATCTTCATTTTAACAGTCAATTTCACATAAGTTAAAAAGCAGGTATACAGTCATATAGTGAGAAATGAGTGTTAACTTAGTGTGTTAAAATTACAATTGAGTGATTTTGAAAGGGGAGAAAATTAATTTTCAAAGCTTCCTACTACTATTTTTGTTCAGCAGATATTCGAATTTTTAATTAGTCTTAAAAATGAAAACAAACAAAGATCAAGAAAAGGATCTACTGAATAAAATTCAGAAAGATAATAATATAAAAAAGAAAGCACTGAAAAAGATTATCAAGGCACTTGGTAAAAAAAACAATAATAATCACTTAAACTAAAAAATATGAAAACGATTAAAATTACATTCTTAACGATGTTTGCATTTATGGTATCGATAAATGTAAATGCCCAATGGACAACCGACACCGATGTTAATACCTTGGTAGTTGATTCAGAAGGGTTAGATATGCAGGCTAGAAGTTCTATTGATGGTAAAACGTATATTGTATTTTGGGAATCGGTAGGAGCACCAACAAATATTGAATTACGATTACAAATTTTGGATGTGGATGGTACCCAATTATTAGGGGATAATGGAATGTTGGTAAGTGATGCAATCCCAATGAGTACCTATACTGTTATTTGGAGTATAGTAACAGATAATGAAGGTAATCTTTATATTGGAGTTACCGGTACAGGTGGAGGAGAACAAGCTTACGTATTTAAGTTGGATAGTAGTGGGAATCATTTATGGGGAGCCAATGGTGTTAATATAGGTTCTGGATATGCTGTAAGCATATTGCCATTATCCACTGGAGAAGCTATCGTTTCTTGGTGGCCTGCTGATGAGAGCGTAATTCAGAAATATGATGCTTCTGGAAATGCTATTTGGGATGCCCCACAATCAATTGTAGGTGTAGGAGATTCTACCGTTCCGGCAAATATGTTCGAATTAACTGATGGAGATTTTATAATAGTTTTTCATAGCCTTACTTTTACTATTTACGCTGATTTATATGCGCAACGATACAACGTAGATGGAGATTCTCAGTGGGCTAACGCTACAAAGCTTTCAGAGCATTCATTGCAATGGAATATACCTTACAGTGGAGTAAGCGATGGCGATGTAGTTTATATGGGATATAGAGCTGTTCATGACAATCGATTTGATTCTTACCTACAGAGATTGAATTCTGATGGAACATTGCCTTGGGGGATAAATGGATCTGATTTCGATACTAACCAAACCGATTTTGAAATGGACACAAAGATTGCTTTCGAAGAGGGATCACAGTATGTTTGGGCAGCATGCACCTATACCAATACCGGACAGTCTGAAAAAGGGGAATACGTACAAAAATTTGATAAGGAGACTGGAGCAAGGTTGTTCACTGATAATGCTAAAGTGGTTTATCCTATTGGGGATGAAAAAGTGCATTCAGGCTCTTTACAATTAAAAGAGGATAGCCCGTTACTATTATTGAAAAGTGGTATGGATAATGGTGCAACACCCACAACTTTAAGTGCTTTGTATCTGGATGAAAATGGTGATTTCGTTTGGCCAGAGGAAACGAGACCTTTGGCTACTTATTCTGCAAATAAGAGTAGGATTCAATATACAACTCCAGTTAACAATCAAAGTGTTGCTGTTTTTATAGAAGATAAAGGAACGGGGTTAAAAATTTATGCTCAAAATTTTATGGATGAAGATTTATCTATAAGCGATTTTGAAAATGAAAATACTGTCTTTTTTGTAAACCCTGTTACAGATAACTGGAATATAAAAAGTGAAAACACCATTACATCCATTTCAATCTATAATGTATTGGGACAAGCCATTTTTGAATTGAAAAATGATTCTTCCAATGAAGTTTCCATAAATACGGAACATTGGAATTCGGGAATATATATATTGAAAGTTGCTACAGAGGTAGGAGTCATCTCAAAACAGATTATTAAAAATTAACTCCCCCTAGTTAATTTTAAAAAAAAAGGCTGTCTTTCTTTGTTAAGAAGACAGTCTTTTTGGTTTTTTAGAGGAATTTTAGAAATAATAATTCAGGCTTAAATTGATTGCACTAGTATCAATCACAATTAGATAATGAGTAAGTTCTTCACCAAAATGGAAACTTAAATCATTTTCATATTCTGTTATATAACAAATAGTTACCCCTATATGTTTTTCGTTTTTATGTTTATATAATAGGCCCATTTTTGGATTAAAAAAATAATTTTGATCTTGGTCTTTAAACGAAATTGGCCCTATATTGCCTTTGTAATGGTCTGAGCTATATCCACAACCGATTCCTAAAAAAGGTTTCACTATTCCTTTTTTGTTGAATAAATATTCTAGTCCCATAGAAAAACGATAAGAATTTACTTTATAGTTTAAAGGTGTGGCTCCATTATCAAAATCGTTATCTCCTGTAAACATCATTGAAATGTCGAAATCAAAATAAAGATTGCCCTGTAATTTTCCTGTAAAACTAGGAGAAGCAGCAATCCCTAACCCTAAACCGAAACCCGTATTGTTGTTTGAATCAAAGTCATTTACTATTGTATTATTAAAACCAGTTTGAAACCCACCATAAAACCTTATAATATCTGTATTATAGGTATTGGCATTTTTCATTTCATTTTCTGTAGGGTTATAATCACTATAGTCGCAATTATTATAATCTGAAACGAGACCTTTTAATTTATGTTCATTTATCTTATCAGACTTATATATAATATCTCTTATTACATTACAATCATTAAAAAGAATCCCTAAAATTCCTGGAATTTGAGCTTTGTTTTCTTCTAGATTAATCAATTTTCTAGATCCGTTCTTCATCAGCATTAAATAGTCAGAATTAGCTAGTTCATATAAAGAAGCTTTACCGTTCTCTAATTGATGAGCTAATAATGGGTTATTTTCAAAATTAATTTTTGAATACATACGACCGCTCATGGTCACTTTAGTAATATTATTAAAATTGTAGGACTGTATCCTTCCATCTTTTTTTAAAAATACTTTTTTTTCAGAATTATCAATAAATAAACGTCCTCCTATTGTTTGATTGTTATTGTAAGTAATAGTTCCAGTTTTATAGTATTGTGCATTTACATTTGTGCAAACCAATACTAGAAAAAGAAAATAAAATTGTTTCATAAATGAATATGGAATAAGGGTAGTTAATTATTTAATTTGGAATTATTTTGTTTCAGATCCTGGGGGATATTGTGCAAGAATTTTTGTAACTATTTCTTTAATACGAGCTTCTTTTTTTTCTACAGTACTCATCACAAGATCACCCACACCAATTCCTTGCCAAAATAAATCATTTTTATTTGTGTCTATAAAGTCGATAAAAAGAGTGCCTTCGGTAGAAGAAGAAACCGAGGTTCCTCCATACCAAGGTCCGTATCCATAACCCCAATAACCGTAGTTATTATTATAAACATCTAAACGCTCTCTTTCTTTGGTAAAGATGCTAATAAGCATATCTGGAGTTTCTGAAATAGTCATTCCCTTTAAGGTTAAGTTTGCTTCTATTTCACGCATAATTCTCTTTTTGTCTAAATCTGATATTTTCGCTTTATCAATACCAGGCTTATAAAAAGCAAAAGTTTTGTATTTAGAAAAATTGGTATGAGAGTCGTAATCTGATACCACTTTTACGGTAGAACAAGAAGCGAATACAAAAAGTAATAAAAGTGGGATAAGTTTTAAAGTCTTCATAATGTTACATTTTATTTATTAATTCATCATCAACAAAATTTGGAAGTGTAACTTGCAACATAGGATTCTTTTTCATAGCTCTTTTTATGGCAAATACAGCTTCGTTATTTCTAGCCCAACTACGTCTTGCAATACCGTTATTGACATCCCAATAAAGCATGGATTCTAAACGTCTTTGTGCGTCCTTACTGCCATCAAGAACCATACCAAAGCCTCCGTTTATCACCTCTCCCCAACCTACGCCACCACCATTGTGGATGCTTACCCAGGTTGCTCCTCTAAAGCTATCTCCTATCACATTTTGAATTGCCATGTCTGCGGTAAATTGACTTCCATCATAAATGTTAGAGGTTTCTCTATAAGGTGAATCTGTACCTGAAACATCGTGATGATCTCTACCTAACACAACCAGTCCGATTTCTCCATCTGAAATTGCCTTGTTAAAAGCAGTTGCAATTTTCATTCTACCTTCTGCATCTGCATATAGAATTCTTGCCTGAGAGCCTACAACCAATTTGTTTTCCTGTGCACCTTTAATCCATTGAATATTATCTTGCATTTGCTGCTGAATTTCTGAAGGAGAAGATTTTATCATCTCTTCAAGAATCTTGCAGGCGATACGATCCGTCTTTTTTAAATCTTCGGGATCTCCTGAAGCACAAACCCAACGGAAGGGCCCAAAGCCATAATCGAAACACATAGGCCCCATAATGTCTTGTACATAACTTGAGTATCTGAATTCTCTTAATGGGTTTTCAGTATCTAATACATCTGCTCCAGCTCGAGAGGCTTCCAATAGAAAAGCATTTCCGTAATCAAAAAAGTAAGTTCCTTTAGCAGTATGTTTATTAATAGCTTCAGCATGACGGCGTAGACTTTTTTGGACTTCAGCTTTAAAAGCTTCTGGATTGTTTGCCATCATTTCATTGGATTCTTCATAGCTTATTCCCACAGGATAGTATCCACCTGCCCAAGGATTATGAAGGGAAGTTTGATCACTTCCTAAATCGATATAAATATTTTCTTCATCAAATTTCTCCCAGACTTCTACAACATTTCCATCAAAAGCGATAGATACTGTTTCTTTATTTGATATAGCGTCCCTAACACGAGAAGTCAATTCATCTAAATCTGAAAACACTTCATCTACCCAACCTTGTGAGTGTCTTGTTTTGGTAGCTTTATTATTTACTTCAGCACAAACGGTTACACAACCAGCAATATTTCCAGCTTTAGGTTGTGCGCCGCTCATACCGCCTAACCCTGAAGTTACAAACAACCCTCCTTGGGTGGCTTTATTAATTTTTCTGAAACCATTTAATAAAGTTATGGTGGTGCCATGAACAATTCCTTGTGGACCTATATACATATAACTTCCAGCGGTCATTTGTCCGTATTGTGTGACACCTAGCGCATTGAATTTCTCCCAATCGTCTTGTTTGGAATAATTAGGAATCATCATCCCGTTGGTAACAACTACTCGTGGGGCATCTTTATGTGAAGGAAATAAGCCTTGAGGATGGCCAGAATACATCACTAAGGTTTGCTCTTCGGTCATTTGTGATAAATATTTCATCGTTAGAAGATACTGAGCCCAGTTCTGGAAAACAGCTCCATTTCCCCCATAAGTAATGAGTTCATGAGGATGTTGTGCGACAGCATAATCCAAATTGTTCTGAATCATTAACATGATTGCTTTGGCTTGTTCACATTTTCCAGGGTATTCTGAAATAGGACGTGCATACATTTTATAATCTGGACGAAGGCGATACATATAAATTCGACCATATGTATTCAATTCCTTTTGAAACTCGGGTAGGAGTGTAGCATGATGTTTTGGTTCGAAGTATCGAAGTGCATTTCGAAGTGCCAATTTTTTTTCTTCAGAAGTTAAAATCTCTTTACGCTTTGGAGCGTGATTTATAGATTTTTCATAGGTTTTTAGAGTTGGAAGTTCAACTGGAATACCTTGTTTTATTTCTTCTTTAAATGTCATAATTATTATTGTTATGTCATTGCGAGGACTGTAAGGACGTGGTAATCTCTTGATGAGATTCTTCAGTCGTTGTTCTCCTTCTGAATGACATTCTTTTTATTTGTTTTAACATCAAATCCATAAGGGCAATGTCTGCAATTACTTTCACAGCAATATCCTCTTTTTAGATGATATTGTTGTGTAAAACACTTATAGCCTTCGAGGGTGAGATAATAATCACCTTCTTCTAAAGGAATATGTTTTTTGAAATGAGTCATTTTACAAAAATAGCAATTCTAGTTTTGAATGGAAAGAGGTATAATTAAAAAAGACCTTTATAAAATATAAAGGTCTTTGTGAAATATTAAAATTTATAATTATTGTTTTATTGACTTCATGTTTTTACTAACTGTTACAGATTTTTTAAAGATAATAATATTGTTATTTAAAGTTGATTCTTCTATCGCATTGACATTGTGTAAAACAGGAAAATATTCTTTTTGTAAATTAATTTTTATATTTTTTGATTTTTTATTCTGAAATGAAACATTTTTTAATGTATCATAGGTTTTATTTTTTATTTTCATTTCAGTTTCTTTAGCAATAGTTATTTTTTTAATTGAGTTTTGAGCAAGTAAAAAATTAGTAATCCCTAAAATAAAAATTAAAGTAAATATTGTCTTTTTCATATTTTTTTTTGATTTTAATAAAAAGCTATAAATGAGAACCCAGTATCTAAATTACCTCCAGTATCATTTTGAAAATAAAAAATCCATTGTCCAGATTCTGCTTTTATAACAACATGTAACAATTCATAATCTCGTTGGGGAGGATTTCCAGAAGGGTCAAGTTGATGAAAAGTAATTGCGCAAGTACTGCCAACTACGCAATTAGCATCTGTAACCGTTAATTCTGTTGTTCCTTGTTCTAAATATACTCCGTTAACGTAATATTTACCAATGCTTATTATTGCAGGCAAATTTAATAATTCTGGACCCCAAACAGAGGGTGAGTTCGCTCCACCAGACAATAGTATTTCGTTTGTTTTTCCAGATAAATTATTTGGCATTAAGGCTCCAGAATATTTAACATTACCAACAACGTCTAGAGTTTCTGAGGGTGTTATTGTTCCAATTCCTACCTGAGCATTTAAATTTGAGATATAAAATAGAAATAAAATGCTAATACTTAATGTTTTGAGTAGTTTGTTTTTCATAATAGTATTATTTAAATACTACAAAAACAGGATGTTCACTTAGAATGGGTAGGTCAGTAAAGTTACAAAATATTTATTATAATTTAGTTGTAAATTACTGAAGATCAGTCTTTTTTATATAGATAGTGTTTTTTTAGGATTAATGAATTATTTAAATAAAATCACCTAAAATACTGGTAAATAAGGCTATAGGTATTTTTTTTGACGAATCTGTTGGAGAATTAATTAAGTCTTCAAAATCTAAATAAAACTCTGGTTCAGAAAGCAATGAAACTGCCAAAAATAAAGAAGATAAAACCAAGAATTCCTAAAAAAAATAAAGGCTACTAGAAATGCAAACTATGCTGAAATTGTTTCCATTTATATTCAAAATTATAATTAAATCGATAAAAGAAGTAAATGGATTAAAATCCGATAAAAAACATATAAGACAAGAAATCCAAATACATATTATCAAAAATTGATAATATCAAAAAAAAAGGCTGTCTTTTCAGACAGCCTTTACTAAACATATATAAATAATTTATTGTTTTAACGATTTTTTCCAGTTAGAAAATTGATCTTCAGTTAATGTTTTTTTCATAGAAGCCATAAAGGTGTCATCAAATTTTTTCTTATTTCCGATAACTTCAGCATTTGTAGCATCTTTTCCATTAATATGTTTTCTGTAATTCACTTCTTTAGAAACAAAAGCTCTATATAAAGTCCTACTTTGATCTCCAGATAAACCTAATTGACTTGTTAGTTCTGCAACTTGTGCTTTAGCAACAACTTCAGGTCTTGTCTCGTCTTGTGATAAGCTTTGCGCTGAAATTGTTTGTACACTAAACATCATAACAAATGCAAAGGCAATAAGGGATAATAATTTTTTCATTTTTTTATAATTTAGGTTACTAATTTAATAATTTTAGGTTCTATATTCCAAGAATTAAGCCAAAAAAGATAATAAAATTAATCTTCTATAGCTTCTAGATATTCTAACAACATCACAACGGCCTCATCATGTACCAAACTTCTTCCAATTTGAGGCATCAAATATGTGGGTACTGTACTTTGTATTCGGTCTTCAATTTGTCCTCTATGTGAATAAATTCCAGTAGTTTCAAAATCGGTTTCTAGTCTGAAATCTAATAAAAACCCTGTAGGTACATAACCACCTGGTAAATGACAATGAGCACAATTAATATCTATATAAGCTCTTCCTCTTTCAAAAATATCATAGTTAGCTTCATCTTCCCAATCTGGTAACACAGTTATGTTAGAAACATCTGATATCCCTTCTAATAACCCTTCTTGAATAAAATATGCTAACTGATTCATGTTAATTTCACCATTTTGAGGGTTGAAATTCATATTTCTAAGCTTAGGGCCAATAGGTACTTTTTCTTCGTAAATATGATGACAAGTAATACAATTATCATTTCCTGGAATTTGATATGTGATGTCTTGTGTAATTCCTTCTGAATTTAAATAACTTACAGAAACTTGACTGCTATTCTCAGTATAAATAGCTTCGGTTTGATCTTCATTCCATTTGTAATTGCCTAATTTCCATGTGCCTTCGGTCTTTATTAAAACACGAGTTTCGATAATAATTTTGTTTGAAGAAGTATTGCTTTCATCTTCATAATAGTAAAAAGTCTTAGATATTAATGTGTTATCTGGAAAATCGGGTAACAAACTACTTCCATTATACTGCATCGCCTCACCTTCGGGTAAACGTAGGAGTCGTTGTTTATGAGCATAATCTGTAAATAGCTTACTGTTTAATTCGTATAAATAAACATTTTCAGCTGGAGTTAAATTAGATAATAACCCAGTATAAACTTCCATATCTGATAAATTAGTTTCGAAAGTTAATGGGACAACAGGATCTGGGTCACCATCATCTGTTGCAACATATCCATCATCATCACTTCCACAAGAAATAGTTAGTAAGGCTAATACGGTTAAGTTTAAAATAAAAAACTTTTTCATTTTCTCAAATTTTTGCCTAAAATACAAATTTGAAATAAATGGAAGCTGTTTTTACAAAAAATTAAGAATTTCTTTTAGAATTAATAAAAGATAAAATGTATCATACTGTTTTTTAATAAATAATATATTAAAACATTGTTGTTTTAAATTTTTGCCCCCCTACAGAAGCCTCATACATTAAACCACCAATAGCTTTAGTAATTACTAACATGCCATCTGTATATTCAGCATCAAGTGAAACTCCTGCTTTTAAAGCTACAGCTGATACCTGTGCTGCAAATTCATATTTGTTGCCAACAAAACGCTTATAAGCTTCTGCATTTTCAAAAAAGATAACTTCAGCATATTTTTGTCCACCGGCCTGTAAACCAATAGTGAGCTGAGTCATTTTACAATCTGCAACTGGAGCTCCTCCTTTAAATACAGTTCCTTTTCCACCTGCTCCACCAACTCCAAGACCTCCTTTACCAATACCTGGAAATATTGCATACCCATAAGCTGTATTAAAAAAAGTATTGATCTTAGAATTAGTTTCCTTAAATTCTGTTATAGCTTTTTTTGCTTCATTAACATCATTTTCTTGAGAAAATCCTTTTAACGATAAAACAACCAAAAGGATGAGAATAATTTTAGTTTTCATAATTTATTTGATATTATAAGAATAGTAAATATACAATATTTTTGAGTTTGAATTAAAATTATAAAGATGTAAAGCTTTGATATACAATTGTATTTAAGGGTTTATTGAAAATTATATTTACCATTTAATATTCTTCAATCTGATATAATACGTTATTCAAGTTAAAATAAAAAAGGCCACTTATAATCTAAAATTAAAAAGTATTTGATAGTTTTTTAAATAAATAAGACATTTTGTTTGATATATGTAGGAAAAAACCGTAAAAGACTTGAAATCATCTATCTATCTATATATTTATCGAAATATTATTAATTGTTTTACATTTAATAATGCTCTAAACCATAACTTTTGAATCCCCACAATGATACATCTTCAAAACACGATTTATCTCATTTCCTATTTCTTTACTGTTGGTTTCATTTTATGGTATGTATTAATAATACCTATCGTTTGAAAATGAAAAGAGGAGATTTAAAACTAATTGTAATAGCATTATTATTATTTAGTAGTATTCATACTATTGCTCAGGTGGGAATTGGAACTGTAACTCCAAATGCTAATTCTATTCTTGACTTAACTACATCGACCAAAGGATTTTTACCTCCACGATTGACAACAACGGAGAAAACTACTTTAGGAGTATCTTTAGGTGTTGGTGATAAAGGAATGTTAATTTTTGATATAACAGAAGTAGCTTATTATTATTGGGATGGAACACAATGGTTGTTATTAAGAATAGATAGTGTGGTCACAGATTACGAATCGACTGGAAACCTATATTTGACTGCAGAAACCAATACTACACTTATAGCAGATACTCCAAAAAAAATTAATGGGACAACGATCGGAACAAACTTAGTTAATTTTAGTGCCAGTGGGAGTAACCGTTTAGTCTATAATGGTGATATAGAACGTGTTTTTACAGTAGTTTGCTCGCTATCTTTCGATGGGGATACAAATAACGATCTATTCTCATTCTATATCGCTAAGGGTTCTTCATCTGTTACTACAGCAATAGTACCATCAACAAAAGTGTACAGGTTTCTTGCAAGTACACCTGATATTGGGGCATTATCAATTACAGGGACAGTTTCATTAACTAATGGCGAATGGGTAGAAGTATGGGCTGAAGCAAATAAAGATAGTGACTTAATTGCTAAAACTCTCAATTTGTTAATTGAATAAAATAATAGTTGCTATAATTAAGCTACTGGAAATCATTATATTTTAACTAATATATCTTTGAAGAAATGACGAGCCTGCGATATTAATAGATGTTTATAATCTAAGATTATCAACTAGAGAACATGAAAAAGAAATCACTTAAGTAATTTCATTTCACTTTTCTAAATTGGAATAGGTTATTATTTGGAATATAGTTCATTAGTAGTTTACTTTTTCTGTAACGGTAACCAAATGATAAATTTTGTTCCTTTATCATTAGAAGATTCAACCCTTATAGTGCCATTTAACTTGTCAATTATTTTTTTTACAATTGATAGTCCAATTCCAGTACTTTCATTAATGTCTCTTGCTTCTAATGTTTGGAAAACCATAAATATTTTATCATGATATTTTTCAGGAATCCCAGGGCCATTATCTTTAATTGAAAATTCATGTCCATTATCATGTTCCCAATAATCTAAAACAATTAAGCCTTGATCTTTATTATTGTGCTTGATCCCGTTACTGATAAGATTTGAAAACAATTGAATAAATTGGGATTTAATACCTAATATAGTTGGAAAAGAATTTATAATCTTAATTTCAAATCTTTTTGGGATATTTTGGGTTTCAATGATTTCAGAAATTAATTGATTTATATTTATTTCCTCTTTCCTAGATTCAACCATTCCTATTTTGGAATAATCAAGAATACCTTCTATTAAATCTTCCATTCTATGGATTCGTCCCTTTAGCATAGCTAAATTTGAGAAAACTAAATCTTCATTATTATCTTTTAAGTCCACTTCTATAAAATTGGCTAAACTATCAATACCCCTTAAAGGAGCTTTTAAATCGTGTGATACTATATATGCAAAATGTTCAAGCTCTAGGTTTTGTTCTAATAATTTACGCTCAGATTCTTTTTCATTCGTAATAACAAACCTTATACTTAAGTATTGGTAAGGTTTTTTGTGCTTTTTGATGAAGGGAATAATAGTGGTGTAAACCCAATAATAACTTCCGTCTTTAGCTTTGTTCTTTATTTCTCCTTTCCATATTTTTCCATCTTTTAAAGTATTCCATAGATTTTTCATAAAATCCTTGGAATGGTGACCAGAATTTATAATTCTATGATCCTGACCTATTAATTCATCTTCATTATATTTTGCTATTTCACAAAACTTATTGTTGACAAAAGAGATTTTTCCTTTAGTATCGGTTATCGAAACCAAAGCCGCTTGATTCAAAGCATTTCTCAAATCTAAATTCATCTTCTCTGCTACTTTCCTAATTTTTATTTGTTCTAATAGACTTGTATTAAGAGAGGTTTGTTCGCTATAAGTCCTACTATAGTCTAGGATAAGACCAATAAGTGGAACCACATAGGCAAAAATTTTAAGGAAATGAGCTATATTAAAATCATTATCATATAAACTTGTTGAGCCAAAAGCCATATGTAATTCTGTAGCAATTTCAGGAATTAAACTAATTAATAAAGCATGAGTAAAAAGATTGGGATTTTGTTTATAAAACGGTTTATATAAAAACAGACCTGCAAAAATAAATATTAGAAGAGGTATAACATCCCATGGTCTAGTAATAAATGAATCAGGAAACATGGTTTCTGGTAACCTTTCAGATGTTGCACATATGTATATAATGGCATAAGCAATAACTGCAAAAATTGCGCTAGTTAATAATATGAACCCCATTTCACTTTTTCCTTCTTTCTTCTTTTTTTTCTTTTTAAATAGGAAAATACTTATACCGACTGCCATAATTAAGGCATTAAAAACACGACTAATAGCCCAGGTAAACGGAATTAAATTCCTATTGTCTGCAGTAGCTTCAATCAAGCGATCAGCTGCAAGAGTGTGAAAAGCATCCATACAACCGGCACAAAAAAGAGCGATGCCAATTATTGGAGTTGTAATATCATTGGTGTTTTTATAATTTATAAACGCAAAAACTCCTGTGATAAGTGCTGCACAAAAAGCACTCCATTCTAATATCGTATGTGTAAAAGCACCAGATAAACTATAAAAATGAGCGTTCAGAAAAGTATAGGTATCCATATTCGGAACATCTTTCTGATTTATTTCAATAGACTTTGAACCGAAATCAAAACCAATAAGGTTAAGTAAAAAAGGAAAAATACATATAAAAATTATGGTATAGATAAAATATTTAGGGAGCTTATTAGTATTCATTGATTTATAAATAAGTTATAGCTTGTAATTAACTAATTCGCTTTTATTGAACTATTTTTTATTAAGAGATTTACACACAAAAAAGTGCTTTTAATGGTACTATCCTCACATATACCAACAACGTTTTTATATGTTCGTTGCATTTTTAAAAGTACTTATTTTTTATTTGAGTACAAGTATGACTTTTTATATTTGATGTTAAAAGATTTCATCATTATCCAAATTATATGATGGTTTGTACTATTATTTTCTCCACTTCATCCAAATAATTGCAGTAGCATGTTCAACAGCATCTCCAGAAGAAGCAATTTTAAGATTAATATAATCACCAGAAATAAAATCAATATCTGTAGTTGTTTGTCTAAACTCGAGAGAAGATAAATAAAAAGAGGTATCTGTATCTCCATTGATCTTTAGTTGAAATTCTTTACTGCTTTCACCAGTTTTAGCCTTGATTGTAATTGCTGTAATGGTACCATTATATGGCATTAAAGCTCCACTTCCACTATTTCTAACATCTCCGCCAAATCTCATAAATACTCCATCCCCACTTCCATTCTTTCCAAATTGTAAGGACGTTGATTCCACACTCAGCCATTTACCTCGCGTAGCATCATACATATAAAGGAGGTCATCGATAACTGCTAATTGACCAGTGGTGGATCCTATGGGATCTGATTGGGGTGTTATTTTAAATGCTGGTATCCCAGTATTTGTTGAAACTATATCCAGCATAGCGGTTGGAGTAGTAGTTCCAATTCCAACTTGTGCGTAAATGGTTATTGAAAACAAGAAGGTATATAGTAGAAATATAATTTTTGAAAAACGAGATGGGGGCTGTTTTTTCATTTGCTTAATTAATTATTTGAATAACTAAACTAATTTTTTCAATGATTTAAAAAACGTGTTTTTCGTTGAAGGACATTCTAACTATAGATGAATGGTATAGTTTGTATCGACGAAGTGATTATTTATGATTTAAGGAGTAATAAGGTAAAAAAGTGTAAAACTAAGAGGTTACAGCAGGTTAAGTCGTTTAATTAGCTCTTTTTTATTTGGACGACTTAAAGGAATAAGTTTTTTTCTAATTAAGACGCAGTTGTCTTCAATGTCAATTATTTCTTTAATATTGATAATATAGGATCGATGAACTTTTAAAAATAAATCAGCAGGTAATTTGTCTTCGATATTCTTTAATGTAGAATGTACAATATAGTTGTCTTCATCGGTTCTTATAATAATATAATCTCCTTTAGCTGTAATTAAGTAAATACTTGAAATTTCAATCTTTTTAAGTTTTCTATCAATATTTATGAATAAATCATTTCCAGAAACCATTGCTTCTTTTTCAGAACTATAAGGAATTGACAATTTATTAAATAATATATTTTCCGTTTTTTGAATGGCTTTTTGGAATCGATTCGGTAGTATAGGTTTTACTAAATAATCTACAATAAATTCATATTCAAACGCAACAGTTGCATAGTTAGAATCAGAAGTTGTTATAATAATCTTCGGGGGATTCTTTAATATTTGGATAAAATCAAAACCTGTTATATTAGGCATATGTATATCTAAGAAGATTAGATCAACTTTATTATTATTCAAATACTTGATAGCTTGAATGCCATTTGAAAATTCTCCGACAACATTAAGCACTTCAACACTTGTACAAAGTTGTTTTATAATAGCTCTTGCTGTTGATTCATCATCTATTATGACACAATTCATAAGGTTGTTAAAGGGTGTTTAAATAATCCGTCATGAGTTGCATAGTTTTTTGAAATTCCTCTTTAAGTTTTGTGTTATTTTCTTTGAGATTGTTTTCGAATTCTTCAGCAATAGCATAACTTTCTAAAAGGCCTAAAATACTAATTTTATGTTTAATTTTATGAACCCACTCAGCAGTTTTTAAATAATTATTTTCTTCAAGATTTTTATAATATATCTTCTTTTCATCTTGAAACTCAGTTTTTAAAATTTTTATAATCTTATCTACAAATGCTGTATCTCCTTGTGATAAACTATGAATATAGATTAAATTAGGTTTTTCCATATCCTTCTGTTTTAAGGTTAATGCTTACTATTATTGCGTATTAATTCATTAATACTCCAGTAAGATAGAATGCTTTTAATTTTAGATGCATAATCTTCATATTTTAAGGGTTTTAAAATATATCCTGCAATTCCATGTTTGTAGCATTCTAATAAATCTGCATTATTATTAGAGGTTGTCAAAATAATAGTTGGAATATGTTTTAATGATTTAGTATTTTTTAGAATAGATAAAAACTCTAGCCCATTTATTTTTGGCATGTTTAAATCTAACAGTATAATATCAGGGAGTTTGTCTCTTTCCTTTAAAATTGTAAGCGCTTCCTCTCCATTTAAGGCTTTAATTATTTTATAGTTCAGTTGTAATGAAGTAATTGTTCTTTGAAGTTTCATCACCTCAATTACATCATCTTCAATTAATAGAATTTCAATAGAATTCATCGGTATAGAGTTGATATTATTTATTTTTTTTCAAGAAAAAATAATATTTCGGTAATTAGAATTTTATTTCGATGAATGTAGGTATATTATCGACAAAACGCTAATATTAGTAAAACAAACTTAACTGTATCATCATACAATTAATCTATTTTAAAAATTCATTGTTTTTTACTTATATCAATTTAATACACTTTATGTTATTCTACAATTCTATTATTTTTAAAACGTAACTGTCAAATACAAAAAAAGAGTTTACTTTTATATAAACTCTTTTCAATTATACTTTTTATTTTAACTCCAGTCGTTTAATAATTCTTTTTAATTAGCTTATTTTCTAACTAAAGCAGGATTTTTTAATTTAAGCAAGAATTCATTTGTTTATGATTTATCTAACTGAACTAGATTCCAATGACCACCATCATCAGAAATGGCTGTAGAGTAGATCAATTCACAAGAGCCATAGTTTGGCATTTCTTTATGTTGAGTGAAAATGTAGATTTTGTTTCCAGAAGAAGCTTCATTTTTATCTTCTTCAAACTTTATTTTTTTACCAGAATCATTTATAATTCGAATCTTTCGCCCCTCATTTCCTCCTTTTATTCCTCGAATTTTAAGTTCATTTCCTCCAGAGTTTTTACGAATGATAAATACGATTACATCACCATTATCTCCATCTAAATCTAGATCCCAATTGTTTTTAGTTCCAAACGTTTCATTTATCAATACAATATTTTCATTTGTAGTTGTGCTATTATTACTAAATGTAAGTGCATTGTTATTATCTTCAGATATTAAATTCGCATCTAAAGTAGCTTCAACAAGGCTACCATCCTGCTCTATAAGTAAAATCTTTACTCCTGAAGTACCCGTACCTGTTCTAGATAAATCTTGAATGACAATTCTTCCATTAACATCAAGTGCGGAGTTTGGATTTGGAGTTGTGGTGTTAATTCCAACTTGAGCACTTGCACAATATGGAAAAATTAAAAGCATAAGCAAAGACCTGTAGAGTAGGTTAGTTGTATTCATGGGGGGCATATTTTAAACTATTTGGCAAAAATATTTCCAAGAAAATTCTTGCAATATGTTTTAATACTTGCTCAAATAATTGTTATTCGGGGGCAAACATAAAAATAAAAATAGATAAAAAACAAATAAATTCGATAAAAAGCAAATAAATTTATGATATTGATACGAAAAATATTCTGATTAGCGATTAAATATCATGTAAAAATAGTTGTTAAGAACTAAGAAACTGTACATATTTTAATTTTTGGTAAAACAATACCAATTAAAAAAGACTATTAAGCTTTAAAGTATTTTCCTTCGACAATCATTTTAAGTACATTTCTAACTATTAATTCTTTGAAAATATGAGCATAAAAGATATCTTGTTATTGCAATTACATATCTATTGATTAATCATGATAGAAATAGGTTTCCGTTTTGATTGAAGTTATTTAATAATTGGTTTTTATTTGCAGAGGTAACTAAATTATAAGTTTTATCTCCTTTTTTAGTAGAAGGCTCAACCTTTATATTACCATGTAACTTGTCAATTATATTTTTTATAATCGATAATCCAATTCCGGTGATTTCATTAATGTTTCTTGTTTTAAAATTTGAAAAACCATAAATATTATATCGTGATATTCTTCAAGTTAGCCAGTACCATTATCTTTAATTGAAAAATTAAGTTGTTTTTGTGTTCCAATCTATTATTTTTTATAACTTAACTGTCTATATAAAAAAGAGTTTACTTTTATGTAAACTCTTTTCAATTATACTTTATATTTTAACTCCAGTAGTTTAATACGTCTCTTTAATTATCTTATTTTCTTACTAAAACATGACTTTTTAATTTAAGTATTAAGAATTTCTTTGTTTATATTTTATCCAACTGAATAAGATTCCAATGACCGCCATCATCCGAAATGGCTGTTGAGTAGATCAATTCACATGAGCCATAGGTTGACATTTCATTTTCACTGGTGAAAATGTAGATTTTGTTTCCAAAAGAAGCTTCATTTTTATCTTCTTCAAACTTTATTTTTTTACCAGAATCATTTATGATTCTAATCTTTCGGCCATCAGTACCACCTTTTATTCCTCGTATTTTAAGCTCATTCCCTCCAGAGTCTTTATGAATAATAAATACGGTCGCATCACTATTACCTCCGTCTAAATCTAGATCCCAATTGTTTTTAGTTCCAAATGATTCATTTATCAATACAATTTTTTCATTTGTAGTAGTTGTATTATTATTATTATTATTACTAATAGTAAGTGTATTATTATTGTCTTCAGAAATTAAATCTGCATCTACAGAGGCTTGAATTAATGTTCCATCCTGCTCTATAAGTAAAATCTTAACTCCTGAAATACCCGTGCCTGTTCTAGATAAATCTTGAATGACAATTCTTCCATTAACATCTAGTGCGGAGTTTGGATTTGGAGTTGTGGTATTTATTCCAACTTGTGCACTTGTAAAAAATGGAACTAATAAAATTAAAAATAAAGATCTGTTAAGTAGGATTATTGAATTCATGGGGGGGGCATGTTTTTTAATTACTTAGCTAAAGTAAATTAAAGGTAATTCCTACAATAACATTTTCGATTAGCTGTTCAAATACTCATTAATTGAATGTCTGGTAATAGATTAACTGATTATCGGTTCTTTTTCATCAGCAAAAAATATTATAAATAGCAGCTAGAGAAGTTGTTACGTGTATGGTAGTTTGTATCTTCACTTTAAAGCTGTAAGTGCTTTTTCACCACTTAAGGCTTTAATTATATCAATGTTTAGTTGTAATGAAATTATCGTTCTTTGAAGTTTCATTACCTCAATTATATTATCTACAATTATTTGAAATTCAAGAGAAGTCATAGGTTTAGGGCTAACTTCACAGTTTTTGGGATAATATTATTATTATTATAAAAAATAATATATCAGTAAATAGAATTTTATTTCGACGAATAAGTGTTTAATGTCGACGAGAAACTAAAATTAGCATTTGATCAAAATAAACTCTTCATTCAAGTAATCAATTTGGAAAGATAATATTCCATTCATTTTAAAACTTAACTATCATATCTAAAAAGAGTTTACTTTTATGTAAACTCTTTTTAGATATACTTTATATATTTATACTCCAAACGGTTAATAAATCACTTGTTTATGTTTTATCTAATTGAACAAGAGTCCAGTGACCACCATCATCCGAAATGGCTGTAGAGTAGATCAATTCACATGAGCCATAGGTTTGCATTTCTTTATGTTGGGTGTAAATGTAGATTTTGTTTCCAGATGAGGCTTCATTTCTATCTTCTTCAAACTTTATTTTTTTACCAGAATCATTTATGATTCGAATCTTTCGGCCATCAGTTCCTCCTATTATTCCTCGTATTTTAAGTTCATTTCCTCCAGAGCCTTTACGAATGATAAATACGGTCGCATCACTATTATTCCCATCTATTTCTAGATCCCAATTGTTTTTAGCTCCAAATGCTTCATTTATCAATACAATTTTTTCATTTGTAGTAGTTGTACTATTATTACTAATTGTAAGTTCATTAGTATTGTCTTCAGATATTAAATTCGCATCTAAAGTAGCTTCAATAAGACTTCCATCTTGCTCTATAAGTAAAATCTTTACTCCTGAAATACCCGTGCCTGTTCTAGATAAATCTTGAATGATAACTCTTCCATTAACATCAAGTGCGGAGTTTGGATTTGGAGTTGTGGTATTTATTCCAACTTGTGCACTTGCAAAAAATGGAATTAATAATAGTAAAAGTAAAAATCTGTTAAGTAGGTTTATTGTATTCATTTGGGGTAATGATTATTAATTACTTGGCGAAAATATATTAAAGAAAATTCCTACAATAATTTTTTCGTTTAGTTACCTAAATACTCGTTTATCGATTTAACAATAAAATTAAATCGGTAAATGGGAACAATTTACCGATAAGAGGAGGTGCTAGTGGATGTATTTTAATAGGAGTGACTATTTATTAAGTTATTCTAATATGTATTCGGAATACTTATTATTTATTACCCTATTGGAAAATAGTAGATGAAATTATGATTGAAATTGTAATGCAAAATGAAAGATTTAATTTGCAGATTGTAGTAAAAAATTTAATTTCTAAATTTAATAACAATCCATCTTCCTAATTCATCATCTCCACTATTTTCATCATAAACAAGTTCAATTAATCCATTTCCATTGACTCCAAGTTGTGCCCCTGTTAATGTAAAAAATCGATTTTGCGGTAGTGAATTTGAATTTTCATCTAAAAGATTAATTGTAGAACTTTCAGAAAAATAAAGTGAAATCCTACGACCTTGAAATCCTCCAGATATTCCACTAAGTTTTGTAGTTGAATTATATCCTGATATAAATATAAATGTCGATCGTTCATTTATTTCATCAGTTCCAAGATAAATGTCAAAATCATCTATTCTTATTCCAGAATTGTAATCTTCAGAAACAATAACTCGAGTTCCAGTTGATCTTGCCACTGGTGCAGTAATAAGACCATCCTCATAGGATACAAAAATATTGAGACCCAATTCTGTCTTATTTAATTTTTCTGCAGTGCTTATGCCACCAAGTACCTGGGAAGGTTCAGCTATTGTTATTGTAGGTATAGATGTTATCCTTACGGTTCCATTAACGTCTAGAATAGCCTCTGGGCTGTTTGTTCCAATTCCTACTTGAGCCCAAATAGAAGAGTTTATTAAGATAAATGTTAGTATATATAATTGTTTCAGCATAAATTAAGAATTTAATCATGAATACTTAAAAATAACCAACGTTCAGAATCTCCATCATAAAGAATCTCTATACATCCATAACCTGATATAGTTTCGTTGTTCGCTAATACTTTGATTCGATTTTCTAATGTTGAGGAATTACCTCCTGTAGTCTCATCCAAAAATTGGATGTTTCTGTTGCTTTTAGAATTTATTAAAAATAAGTGAAGTCCATCTACACCTTCTTGAATACCAGTAAGTTTAACGTTTGCTAGTAGGTTGTCAAGGTAAATTATTGATTTTCCTTCGTTTACCTCATTAGGTCCAATATTTATATCTAGATTGGCAATTTCTCCACTTATAATAGTTGCCGTACTCATATCAAAATAGCCAATATCATAAAGATAAGATCCTGTGACTTCAAGTGTGTTATTTATAATTGACAAACTACTATCAATATTAAGTGATGTTAATGTGCCATCGTCATCTGCACCAATAAGTGCATTAGTTTTATTCGCATCATCAGTTCCATCAACGCGAAGAGTCCCTACTACATGTAAATATTCTTGGGGCTGTGTAGTACCTATACCAATTTGAGCTATTGTAGTTTTACTTACAAAGCAACAAATGGAAATCAATAAAATGATTATTTGCTTCATAACTTTAAATAGTTTAACCTCTAATGTTTATTAATATCCATTTTAGAAGAATAGTGTCATAAATGAATTCTGCCACACCTTCAGCATTAATAGACTCATCTCCTCCTGTTCCTGTTATAATTTGATTTTCGGAATCACTTGATGAAGATAAATTCTTAAAGGTCATATTGTGTGTTTGAGCATTATAAAAATAAATGATGCGTCCTTTGTAGCCATCTGCAAATCCAGTTACTTCATAACCCGCAGTTTCACCTTTAATCCTAATTACTGTGTTATATGCATTATAATCCCTTAAACCTAAGTCCATATTATTCCATGAATAATTAATTTCTGCAGTTGGTGATTGGTCAAAATCTCCAACCAATATGATATTATTATCATCTATAACTGATACTGTCAAAGTATCATTAACAATATCAAATCCATTAGACAGTGGAAATTCAAGAATATCTCCTGAGGCATCTGTACCGACTAATCTTGTGGTGACTGTAGTGCTGTCTGGAATAAATTTAAAATCCCCAACCACGTGTAAAGTGGCCTGTGGATTTGAAGTATTAATACCCACATTTTGTCCCATCATTACTGTAACGGCGCAAATAAATAATGATAAAAAATAAGATCTTTTCATGTTCAATTAATTTGGGGGCTTGAACTAAAACATAGATAAAGATACATGAAAAATCGATAAAATGCACATATGTAATTAAATTTAACATAATATTAAGAAAATAATTTAACCTATTAACTCAATAATATCATTAAAACCCTTGCTATTAAAGGATTTTGTAAATATCAGTTCATTAATAGTGCTTTTTAGAAATGTAGTTTAGGAAAACAAGTGTTTTTAAGATTAATTCTATCGAATTAGGATGGGATAGTACAACTTATCTTAGTATAAAAAAGATACAATTTTTGGGCTAATGTTTTGTTAATATTTTAATAAAAAACTCATCAACATATATTTTTAAAATTGTAGGGTTAAACACAAAAATTATAATGAAAGTTGAAACTATATAATCTATAGATTTTTATAAAATTTAATATTTTGAGAACCTATGAGTTCATATTAACATCTGTTATAAAAAACTAAAAAGGAAATGCAATACTACATTTCCTTTTTAATATTATGGAATAGCCTACTCATAAATTAAGGAAGTAGAAATTGTAATTATTTAAATATTATGGAATTTAACTAAGTATGCGACTTAACCCCTTAAATAAGTTTTGTTCCAATACTTCATATTCACCATCAGCTAAGAACAATTCTTTTATATCCTTAAATAGGGTCTCTTTTTCATCTTTAGAATACCCGTGCTTTTCAATGGATTGAAGTATTTTTTGAATGCTTTGATAATCACTACTATTGTTAACTTCATGGTTGACTCTGTCAAAACTGTCAATGTTAATTTTTGAATTTATAAAGTCAGTTTCATGTTGAGAAACTACAAAATCCGCTTGGGAACAATAAATCAAAATGTATGCTTTTAACTCTTCTTTTGACCAGTCTGTTTCAAATTCTTTCATTCTTTTATTTTTTATCAATTATTAATTGATGTTGATATGTTTGATTTTATAAAGAAAATTTTAAAGTAATATTTACTTTAAAAAGTACCCCTAAAATTAACGATTTTAATTATTATGAATTGAATAAACTAGTTATTTAATTTTACAGATTAATTAATTCTAATATATTGAAATGTAAAAACAAAACTCCTTTATGGACACTTATCCACTACATTAAGTTATAAGAAATTACAAAAAAAGGAATCACATTACTGTAATCCCTAATTTATAAACATTGTAAAAATATATTTTATATAAATATATTACTATGTGTTAAAATCATTCTTCAGAAAGTTGTGCGGCAATTCCATGAACATCAAAATACTCTGTTATTTGTGCAATCTTACCTGCATCATTAACCCAGAAAATGGCATACCATTTAACACCAACTTCTTTTCCAGATTCTGTATGATTGGCTGTCCATGTCCCATAAAGTCGAATGGCATCTGGGCTCGAAGATGCATTCTCTTTTGGAAAAACTGATCCAGACCACCAACCGCTTTCTTTAATAGCTCCTAAAATAATTCCTTCATCGTATTTTATATTTTCAAAATCTTGATGATATCCTTCAAGGACATTCAAATAGTCATTTTTTCCTAGTATTTGGTTTCCGTTATATGCTGGAGGACTCCATTTTAAAGTATCAGCTAATAATTCCTTTAAAGCGTTTAGGTCTTCATCACTATGAGATTTTATAAATGATCGTAAGGTTACTACTTTTTGATTAAATGCTACATAATCTGGCAATTCGGTTACTACATTTTCTGAAATTTGATCACCTTCCTTTTCAACTTGTTGTTTACAAGCTACCAAAGTTAATATAGCAAGTGCTAAAATACTAAATATTAGATTTTTCATAATTATTTGGTTTTTGTTATTTTATTTTAAAATTGTTTGATAATTTCTCTAAGGGGGTATTTGTTTATGTCTGTTTATTCTTAATTGTTTTAGCTTTTATGATTTTATTGTTTGGCTTTTTCTGACATATGTTTCATTGCGGCATTAAAATCAGTTTTAAAATCTTCAAAAGAAATACCAGAACTTTGTATGATCATACTCCAGTGCCTTGTTTGTGCTCCATGTGCTACAGCTTCTTTAACTTCTTCATCAGTAGCTCCATTTGCTTTGGCCGAAGCTTTATGAAAATAAACACAATATTCACAAGGGATTTGTGATGCAACGGCAAGTTGTATTAATTCTCTATACTTTGGAGGAATGTTGCTATTTTGGCCATTTATTTTTTTAAAGTTCTCCCATACTTCAGCTAGCGCATATTTAGGATAGGCCTCAAACATGGGGAAAAAAGATCCGAACTGTTCTATTATCTCATTTTTGGCTTTTTCATAATCACTAGTATCTTGTGCAGATATAGTCATTGAAATCAATAATAAGGGAATTAATAAGAATCCCTTCAACGTGTTTTGAATTAATTGTTTCATCATATTGGTTTTAAAAATTAATAAATAAAATCAATAGCAATTAGGAGAAACCGTAGATAAAGGGGATTCCTTTTGAAGGATAAAAAATCATTTAAAGGTACAAAATATTACGACATGACAAGATGTAACGAATTAAAAATGAATTGATTGGTGTTTTTTAATTTTGAATTAAATTAGGATGGAGATCAATTTAATAACTTAAATTGTCTACGACTACAATTCGATTTTATTTTTATAGGATTAATGGCTCAGTTCAGTTTAGTGACGTATCTAGATAGGTTAAACGAATACTTAGGTTTTAATTTGTATATCTATCTAATTGTACTATACACCAATGTCCATTACCGGATGAGATGTCTGTAGAATAAATTAATTCGCAAGTACCATATTCTTTCATTTTATTCCTTTCAGTAAAAATATAGATCTTATTACCATCGGACGCATTAGAATGGTCTTCATCAAATTTTATGTCATGACCAGAATCATTTATAATCTTTATTCTACGACCATTAGTACCTCCAGTAATTCCTCTAATTTTTAATAGATTATCTCCTGAACCTTTTCGGATTATAAATACGATAACATCACTATTCGATCCATCTAATCCAATATCCCAATTGTTTACAGTATCAAAATCCTCATTGAGTAATATTATATTATCTTTTGTTGCAACATTAGATTCATTACTAACTATAATCTCATTACTACCATTTTCAGAAATTACTCCAGAGGATACAGAAGCGGATATAAGAGTTCCATTTGCTTCTACAAGTAATAACTTTACTCCAGTAAGTCCATTACTCGTTCTTGATAAATCTTGAATTACAACTCTACCATTAACATCAAGAGAGGAGTTTGCATTTGGAGTTGTAGTATTTATTCCAACTTGGGAAATGGATGTATTTAAAAAAAATAATAAAAAGACTAACATTCCGATGGTCTTTTTGGTATTAAAATAATGCTTCATAATTAGATTCTAAAATAAGAATCGGCGAAAATATGTTGTAAGAAAGTAACTGTCAAATAAAATTGACAAAGCACTATTAAAATAGATAAAGAGTGTTAAAATTTTTTATCTTTAAATAAAGGTAGGAAAAGGTTGACCTGTTTTTTGAGTTAATTGAAAATTGTAAAATTAGGATTCTCTTTTAATAATTGTGGATTGGTATTTTATGAAAATTAATTTATCCATTTTATCCAATTAATTGCAATTGGATTTTAAATTCACTTCTACCTGAAACTTCAATAAGAATTATATAGTCTCTAGCATCAAAATCAATAATTTTAGTTTTAATTGTGAAACTATGTGAAGATAATTTAAATGTTGTGGCTGTAATTCCTTTAATTCTAAGTTAAAACCCTTGTTCCTTTTTCCAACTTCAGACATGGTAGAAATTGCTGTTATGGTATTATCAAAATGGAATAAGGCTCTAGGGCTTCTATTTATGACATTTACTCCAAAAAGCCTAACTGGAGGGTAATATCAATCTTTACCATCTCTGACCACCAATATGTTAAAAGCTATCCTTCTAATAATACAATTAATTTACTAGGTATTTGTCCTAAACTCTTAAATGGTTCATCTATAATTAGTAATCAAAAAAAATAGTAAATTAATTCTTAGGTAAATATTCTTTTGGAATTGGGTTTTCTTCAGTTTCCTGGGTCCAATAAATATTAATAATCCACCATCGTTCTCCATCATTTAATAATTGGATACTATTAATCCCTCTCATAAAAGGCGTTTTGTCCGCTTCACTTTTAAAAGATTCATAGGTGCTAAAAACTTGCGTAATATTACCAAAAGTTTGAATCGATCGATGCATTTCTTTTTCAAAGAAACCATTTTCTACAAGCCATTCCCCTGAACTATTAATATAATCATCTGTAGTCATATAACGTGCTTTGTAGACTCCTTCTTTGTTTTTACCCGAAGGGATTAACTTGGCTTCTGGATGGAATAAATATCTCATCAAGTCCCAATCTCTTTCTTCACCCTTTTCACCAGAAATTACAGAATAAAGCGTTGAAATGGTACTGTCTAAAGATTGTACCTTGGTGCTATATTTCTCATTAGAAGATTGTGCTTTAATTGTCATAGATGTGACACAAAATAGTATGGACAGAAAGATTGCTTTTTTCATTTTACGTTTAGGTATTGATTAGTTATTATTCAACTTGTTACGAATATAGTCATTTTGCAAATGATTTATATTTTCGATACAAACGGTAATAATAATATGCCGCAATACCACCAATTAAAGAAAATAAAGCCAACATCCAAAACACATGTTGATGTCCCTCTTCTCCAGGTGAATTATCCAAAAGATATCCCATTGCAGGTCCTGCGAAGATGTCTGGGGTATAACCTATAAGAGAAATGAGACCCACTGCTGTCCCTGTAAGAACAAGGGGTATTCGACCTTGTTTCATTACAGCAAAATATAGTGAACGCGCAGCATAAACTCCACTCGCCACAATTAATATCGATATAAAAAACAAAGTGGTTGCTGAATCTGAAATGATACCAGTAGCAAATAACAATGCTCCAAAAAAGGAAACAACAAAACTAACGAGTAGCCAGAACGTGGTTTGTGTTCGATCTGCTAAAAATCCAATGGAGACTCCAATTACGGGACGGATAAAAAGTAAAAATGTTCCTACTTGTGCAGATTGTACTTGATCATATAACATCACGTCTTGAGCATATAACGAAAATACATCTGTGATTTTATAACCAACATAGGCACAAAGTATAATAATCATCAGCAAGCCCACGGAAGGCAAACACAATACTTCTTTTACCTGTGAGATGGTAATTTTTTCCAAGAGGTTTTTCCTTTCGGTTTCACGATCCAATTTCATAAAAACCCAAACCAATATACCAACAAGGGCAACGATTCCAGAAGTTACAAGAATTACTTGCTTGAAGGCTGCTCTACTTTCCGATAAAGTTACAACAGACGCTTCGGAGGTCATTAACATTGAAAATATAAGCACACCCAGTGCACCAAAAAGAGCGCCTACTAATCCACGTCCTCCATCTAAAAATCCAAAGGCCTTGCCTTGAGAATCGGCTCCACCCCATACTCGAGTGGCTTTTATCATTGGAGCCCAAAATAAAAAAATGGTCGTAAACCCCCAATACCCATAAAGTATTTTTAATACAGTATAACTAGGAAATGTAGCATAGACCAAACCACCCAATGCAGTCATCCATAAGGCCGCAGCAATTAATTTTCTCGGCGGAAACTTATCAGCCAAAGGGCCTCCAAAGAGGTAAGATAGTAAGGCTACAATGCCATAGATAGAACCACATATACCTATTTCAAGATTGTTTAATCTAAATACCTCAAGCACGGTAGGTCTAAAAACTCGTGAAAGAACAAAGGGAAGAATAAAAACCGACTCTCCAGCTAAAATAAGAAGTAAGAGGAAGTGCCAAGGAGCTTTTTTTTGATTCATAGAGTTATGTTAATTAGTGATAATAGACTATTGTTCTGCGTAATTCTTAAAAGCCGTCATAAATTTTAAAGATTGCTTTTTGAACATACCTTTTGCAAACAATCCCATAATCTTCATAAATCCATTAAACTCAAAATAACTATTGTTGGTTTGTGACACACTGTTTTCGGTTAATTTTTCAAATACCATCTCTACTTCATTATAGCCCATAGCACTTTCATAAGAAAATTTAATTTGATGGGGTAAATTTTGTTCTAAAATAGTTTCCAATAGTTTCATTTCTTTTTTTTTATGTAGAAAATAAAAATTGGTTTTGGCACCAAGTTCCCCAGGTGTTCCTGAAATGTGTTCCATTTTTTGAAACCCTTCCATCCAATGTTTTACGCCTTCTGGATCTGTAAATTTTTTAATAACATCTTCAAGGGGCTTGTTGATGGTGTTTGAAACTGTGTATCTCATAATTTTAGGTTTTAATATAATTAAGAAATTTAATTCCAATCATAGGAAATTAATGATATAAATATAAAAGATTAATTTTTAATAGTTTTGCAAAATGCAACCTGATAACTTTACAACCGAATTTTTTGGAATAGGAATTCAAAATGGTAAGACCCCAGAAAATTTGGGGGTTTTATGGAGAACAGCCCAAAACCTAGGCGCGAACTTTATATTTACTATTGGTAACCGATATGCTAATCAGGCCAGTGACACTCATAATGCTGTAAAATCTTCACCTTATTTTCATTACGAAAATTTTGAAGATTTTTACAAGCATTTACCAAAAGGGGCTCGTATTGTAGGGTTAGAAATAACTAAAGATTCTGAACCCTTAGAAGATTTTAAGCATCCAAAAAGATGCGTTTATTTATTGGGTGCTGAAGACAATGGCCTTTCTAAAAAAGCAATAGAGAAATCTCATTTCTTAGTAAATTTCTCTTCCATTCTAAGTTTAAATGTTGCGGTTGCTGGTAGTATCGTTTTGTATGATCGCTCTAGGAGTAAACCCAGAGTTTAGCTTATCTTTGCAAAAAAAATAATAGTATATGACTCATAAAGCGGGATTTGTAAATATAATAGGAAATCCAAATGTTGGAAAAAGTACCTTGATGAATGCTTTTGTTGGGGAACGACTTTCTATTATTACTTCTAAAGCTCAGACTACTCGTCATCGTATATTAGGGATTGTAAATGGGGAGGATTTTCAAATGATTTTAAGTGATACGCCAGGTATAATAAAACCTGCATACCAATTGCAGGAAAGCATGATGGGCTTTGTGAAATCTGCTTTTGAAGATGCTGATGTACTATTGTATTTGGTTGAATTAGGAGAAAAAGAACTAAAAGACGAAGCCTTTTTTAACAAGATAACATCTTCAGAAATCCCAGTTTTACTACTGATAAATAAAATTGATAAAGGAAATGAAGAATTGCTTGCTGAAGCCCTAGAACTTTGGCAGAATAAAGTACCCAATGCACAAGTATTTGCAATTTCAGCTTTAGAAAATTTTGGTGTTCCAGAAGTATTTCAACAAATTATAGAGCTACTTCCAGAATCCCCAGCTTTTTATCCAAAAGATCAATTAACAGATAAACCAGAACGTTTTTTTGTAAATGAAATTATTCGTGAAAAAATCTTAATGCATTATAAAAAAGAGATTCCTTATTCTGTAGAAATTGATACCGAAGAGTTTTTTGAAGAAGAAAATATCATCCGAATGCGAAGTGTGATTATGGTAGAACGGGAAACTCAAAAAGGAATCATTATAGGACATAAAGGATCAGCCCTTAAGCGTGTAGGAGTTGAAGCTCGAAAAGATTTAGAAAAGTTCTTCGGAAAACAAGTTCATATGGAACTCTATGTAAAAGTGAATAAAAATTGGCGTAGTGACGACCGGCAGTTAAAACGATTTGGCTATAATCAATAATTTTGCCTAAAGCTAAAGCTAAAAATTAAACACATTCCTCCTTTTCTTTTATTTCCTTTAAATCAAGTGTGTTTTCTAGAAATGAACACAACTGTTTCATTTCCTCTTGCCCCTTCGTTTTCCCTATTCTTCCTGAAAAATATAGCCCAAACCATATAATGACCATCAATACCGTGAAGCCTAATTGTATTCCATAAGGAGTTTTTAGAGACCAATTTGAATAAGCCCAAGATCCAAAGCCAATAAATAATATGATTACAACAAAATGAAAAAAGATAAACATGGTCCAAACGGAAGGTTTTGGTCCAAATAAACCTTTCAATTCGCTTTTAGTTGCATCTATTTCATCAATTTCTAAATGAAGCTGTGGGGACCAAAAGTGTTGTTTTTCTTTCGGAATTCTAATAAATACATGATTGTCGACTCTAGATACGATAAAGTTTTTTTGTGTCTCTTTAGTGTTTTCAAAGGTTTTTAGGGCATTTTCATTATTTTGATTGATTTCTAATTTAAATCGTGGCCGCAATAATATTTCATTTTCTAAGCTCATTTATTTATTTTAAAGGGATCAATTTAGAGTTTTTTCTTCAAATAGTAAACAGTACATTTGCAGCCAATTAATAAGTTATGAGTATAGTTGCCATAGTAGGAAGACCAAATGTAGGAAAATCTACTTTATTTAATAGATTAATACAACGTCGAGAAGCGATTGTAGATGCAGTAAGTGGGGTTACCCGAGATAGACATTACGGTAAAAGTGATTGGAATGGAAAAGATTTTTCTCTAATCGATACGGGTGGTTATGTGCTTGGAAGTGATGATATTTTTGAAGCAGAAATAGACAAACAAGTTGAATTGGCTATTGATGAGGCAGACGCTATTATTTTTATGACCGATGTGGTAAGCGGCGTTACAGGAATGGATGAAGTAGTATCCAACCTTCTTCGGAAATCTTCAAAACCAGTTTTTCTAGTAGTTAATAAGGTAGATAGTGCAAAACGGACTGACGATGCTGTTGAATTTTATTCCTTAGGTTTTGATAAATACTACACCCTTTCTAGTATAAACGGTAGTGGTACAGGAGATTTATTGGATGATCTTGTTAAAATATTACCAGAAGAAGAAGAGGAGGAAGAAAGTGAATTGCCTCGTTTTGCAGTAGTAGGAAGACCTAATGCTGGGAAGTCCTCTTTTATAAATGCATTAATTGGAAAGGAACGATATATTGTAACAGACATTGCTGGTACTACACGAGATAGTATGGACACCCGATACAATCGTTTTGGCTTTGAATTTAACTTGGTAGATACTGCTGGAATTCGAAAGAAAAGCAAGGTAAAAGAAGATCTTGAGTTCTATTCGGTGATGCGAAGTGTTAGAGCAATTGAACATTGTGATGTGGTGATATTGGTGCTAGATGCTACTCGTGGATTTGATGGTCAGGTACAGAATATATTTTGGTTAGCTCATAAAAATAACAAAGGAGTTGTAATTTTGGTAAACAAGTGGGATTTAGTAGAAAAAGACCATAAGATTGTCAAGGAATACGAGAAGGTAATAAGAAGTCAATGCGAACCTTTTACCGATGTGCCCATTGTTTTCATCTCTGTATTGACTAAACAACGAATTTTTAAAGCTATTGAAACTGCAGTAGAAGTATTTAAAAATAGAAGTAAACGTATTAAAACTAGTGTGCTAAATGACACTTTACTACCTTTAATTGAAGCCTATCCACCACCTGCTTATAAAGGGAAATATGTAAAGATTAAATATATTACTCAAATACCAACTCCCTATCCTAGTTTTGCATTTTTCGCAAACTTACCGCAGTATGTTAGAGAGTCTTATAAGCGTTTTATTGAGAATAAATTACGGGAAAACTTTGACTTTAATGGGGTGCCTGTAACTGTTTATATTAGAAAGAAATAGTTTTTGCAGTAAACAGTAAGTAGTAAGCAGTAAGTAGTGAGTAGTGAGTAGTGAGTAGTGAGTAGTGAGAATTTAGAAAAAACTATTTTGGCAATGCCCTTAAATTACTTATTATCTTAAACAATTAAACAAAATAAATTATTGTTGTCCGACTAAAATCATTCAAACCTCTTTTAAAACTTTTCTATTGTTGCGTTTTAAAGATTTTTAAAGCAATACACCTTGCTTTTTTAGATATGGTATTTAAAATTATGATTTCGAAAACTTTAAATCATTACTAAGTTGTTAATTAGATAGTTGAAATCAAGTCTTTGTTCTTTATTCTAACAGCGTAGCGGTCTTATATCTTTTATCGGACAATAGTGATATTAAATTGAGAATTGCTCGCGTTTATAAATGTTCTTTAATTTTTAGTAATTCTGATTTTACAGTTTCTAATTTTCTGATGATCTCGAAATGACTAAGAGTTTTGTGCTTGTTTTCTTTTAAATGTGTTTTAGCACCTTCTAAAGTAAATCCCCGTTCCTTTACCAAATAATAGATTAACTCAAGATTTTTAATGTCTGAAGGGGTGAATTTCCGATCCCCTTTGGCATTTTTTTTCGGTTTTAAAAATTCGAATTCTTTTTCCCAAAAACGAATTAAGGATGTGTTTACCGAAAAAGCATTTGCTACTTCTCCTATTCCGTAATATCGTTTTTCAGGTAAATCTATGTGCATTAGTCTAATGATTGATTTTCTAATTCAGCTTTTTTCAATAATTCAGCAAATTCACTAGCACTTAGGTTTCCGTAATAAAAATTAATAGGGTTTACACGTTTACCATCCTTAAAAACTTCATAATGTAAATGAGGTGCTTGAGATCTACCCGTACTACCTACAAATCCAATAAGATCTCCTCGTTTCACTTTTTGATGTTTTTTAACATTGTATTTGTACAAGTGGGCATACAAGCTAACATAACCAAACCCATGATCTATTCTAATATGTCTCCCATATCCAGAAGATCTTCTATCCACTCTTTTTACCACTCCATCTCCAGAAGCATAAATAGGAGTTCCTCTGGGCGCAGTAAAATCCATACCCCAATGAAACTTTCTAGCTTTGGTAAATGGATCTGATCGATAGCCAAAACCGGATGCCATTCTTGTTAAATCTTCATTTGTTACTGGTTGAATGGATGGAATTGAAGTTAATAATTTCTCTTTTTCTTCTGCTAGTATTGCGATTTCATCTAAGGATTTAGATTGTACCACAATTTGTTTTGTTAATATATCTAATCGTTTGCTTGTAGAAATAATCAGTTTTGAATTGTCAAATCCTTCTAAATCTTTATACCTGTTAACCCCACCAAAACCTGCATTTCGTTGTTCATTAGAAATAGGATTCGCTTCAAAATAAACTCTATAAATACTATTGTCACGATCTTCAACCTCTGAAAGAACTGTCTCAGCTTCTTTCATTTTTTTGTTAATGAGTTCAAATTGCAGTTGCAAATTGGTCATTTCTCTCTTTAAAGCTTTTTCTTTTGGGGTTTCGAGAAATGGGAGATTAAGATAAACTACTAATAAAAGAAAGCCACTTAATAGCATGCCTACAATACTAAGTAGGAATATCTTAGTTTTTCTTCCTTTTTTCCTTTCAATTTTACGATAGGATAAAGTGTCACTATCATAGTAATATTTTACTTTAGACATACGTTAAAAAATCTTATTTTTGCCCATTGGGGATAGTAATTACTATTTGCAAACGAACCACAAATATAGAAATTGTATGGGCCATAGCCTAATGCAGCGTTTTTATTAAATATTTAACTTATGACATCTCAGGAAATACGTTCCAAATTTTTAAATTTTTATAAATCGAAATCCCATGCCATTGTAGATTCTGCTCCAATGGTTCTTAAGGATGATCCAACACTAATGTTTGTAAATGCAGGAATGGTTCCTTTTAAAGAATACTTTTTAGGTCAGAAAAAAGCAATAAATAAACGAGTTACTGATTCTCAAAAATGTTTGCGTGTATCTGGAAAACATAACGATTTAGAAGAGGTTGGTAAAGATACCTATCACCATACTATGTTTGAAATGTTGGGGAATTGGAGTTTTGGCGATTATTTTAAAAAAGAAGCGATTGCTTGGGCTTGGGAGTTTTTAACCGAAGAATTAAAAATAGATAAAGATTTATTATATGTCACCATATTTGAAGGGGAAGCCTCTGAAGGATTAGAAAGAGATACGGAAGCCTATGAATTATGGAAAAATATAATTCCAGAAGATAGAATTGTAAATGGAAACCGAAACGATAATTTTTGGGAAATGGGAAAACAAGGTCCTTGTGGTCCTTGTAGTGAAATCCATGTAGATATTAGATCTGAAGCTGAAAAAGCTAAAATTCCTGGGGTAGAATTGATCAACAAAGACCATCCTCAAGTAGTTGAAATTTGGAACTTGGTTTTCATGCAATTTAACCGAAAAGCAAATGGGGATTTAGAAGATCTTCCTTCACAGCATATTGATACTGGAATGGGTTTTGAGCGCCTTTGTATGGTAATGCAAAATGTAAAGAGTAATTACGATACCGATGTTTTTACACCACTTATTAGAGAGATTGAAACCATTACTAATAATAAATATGGTAAAAACGAAAAGATTGATATTGCAATTAGAGTAATAGCAGACCATGTGCGTGCTGTTGCCTTTTCTATTGCTGATGGACAGTTACCTTCAAATACTGGTGCTGGTTATGTTATTCGAAGAATTTTAAGAAGAGCTGTTCGTTATGGCTTTACTTTTTTAGATACTAAAGAACCTTTTATTTTTAAATTGGTTGTTGTACTAGCCAAACAAATGGGCGATTATTTCCCTGAGCTAAAAAGAGAAAGACAACTTATTACCAATGTTATAAAAGAAGAAGAAAATTCTTTTTTAAGAACATTGGATCAAGGTTTGGGATTATTAGATGGAATTATAAAAAGTACACAAGGTGCTGAAGTTTCAGGTAAAAAAGCATTCGAATTATTTGACACCTATGGTTTCCCAATCGATTTAACCGCGTTAATTCTTTCTGAAAAAGAAATGACGATAAATTTAGAAGAATTTGAAGTTGAGTTAAAAAAACAAAAAGCCAGATCTAAAGCTGCTTCAATTGTAGAAACCGATGATTGGGTAATTTTATACGAAGATGATGATGAGGAAGAGTTTATAGGATATGATACCTTATCAGCAAAAATAAAAATAACTAGGTATAGAAAAGTTAAATCAAAAAAAGATGGAGATATGTATCAACTTGTTTTCAATATGACTCCTTTTTATCCTGAAGGAGGGGGACAAGTTGGTGATAAAGGTTATTTAGAAAAAAATGATGGAAGTACTGTTTATATCGTGGATACTAAAAAAGAGAACAATTTAATAATTCATTTTGCAAAATCGTTACCAAAAAACCCAACAGAAATTTTTAATGTAGTTGTAGATGAAAAACAACGATTTAGAACCGCTTGTAACCATACAGCTACACACTTATTACATCAAGCTTTAAGAGAGGTATTAGGAGAGCATGTAGTACAAAAAGGATCAGCAGTACATTCAAAACATTTGCGATTTGACTTTTCTCATTTTTCAAAATTAACTGTGGATGAGCTTACCTATGTAGAAGACTTTGTAAATGCTAGAATTGAAAATAAATTACCATTACAGGAGTTTAGAAATATTCCAAAAGCAACCGCCGAAGCGAAAGGCGCAATGGCCTTATTTGGTGAAAAATATGGGGATACCGTAAGAGCCATCCAATTTGGAAAGTCTGTTGAACTTTGTGGTGGTACTCACGTACAAAACACAAGTGATCTTTGGTATTTTAGAATTCAAACAGAAAGTGCCATCGCTTCTGGAATTAGAAGAATAGAAGCAATTACAGGAGATGCGATGAAAATCCAATTTTCTGAGAATAATAGAGCAATTTTCCAAATTAAAGAATTGGTAAAAAATTCTAAAAAGCCAGCGGAAACAGTTTTAGGTATTATTGAAGAAAACAATAAACTTAAAAAACAAGTGGATCAATTATTAAAAGAAAAAGCTAAAAGTGCGGCTTCTGGATTGGTAGATGAAACGGAATTAATTAATGGGGTTAACTTTTTAGCTAAAAGGCTTGATTTAGATCAAAATAGCGTAAAAGACTTAGCGAATGATTTAGGAAATAAAGTTGAAAATTTATTTTTAGTAATTGGAACTGAATCTAACGGAAAGGCATTTTTAACCTGTTATATTTCTAAAAATCTAGTTGCTGAAAAACAATTAAATGCTGGGAATATAATTAGAGAACTTGGAAAGTATATTCAAGGTGGTGGTGGTGGCCAAGCATTTTTTGCTACTGCAGGGGGTAAAAAGCCAGAAGGTATTGCAGAGGCTTTAAGTAAAGCAAAAGATTATATATCTTAAACTATAATTATTATAAATGATTATAGTATATTTTTTTAAATGAAACTACAAACCAACATACCTTTAACTCCACAAGAAAATCAGATAGATTATAAGTCTAAGGTTTTATTATTGGGTTCTTGTTTTGTAGAGAATATTGGTGGGAAATTAGAATATTATAAGTTTCAAAATCTTCAAAATCCATTTGGAATACTTTTTCACCCTATAGCTATAGAAAAATTGGTTTCTAGAGCTATTCATAATACTTTGTTTAAAGAAGAGGATGTGTATTTCCATAATGAGCTTTGGTATTGTTTCGAGGTTCATTCTTCTGTAAATGATTCAGAGAAAGAAGTATTATTAAACCTTTTAAATAATATGTTATTAGAGTTTAGGGTTTACTTACAATCTGCTTCACATATTATATTAACTCTTGGGACATCATGGGTATATCGATTTATTGAAACGAATAGTATAGTTGCAAATTGTAATAAAATTCCACAGAAAAAGTTTAATAAAGAGTTATTATCAATTGAGAGTATTGGAATTTCAATTCAAAATATCTTTTCACTGATAAAAGAAGTAAACCCAAAGGCTTCAATAATTACAACCGTTTCTCCAATAAGGCATATAAAAGATGGTTTTGTTGAGAATACAAGAAGTAAAGCACATCTTATTGCAGCAATTCATAAGGTATTATCAGAAAAAAAGCTTGAAACCAATCCCAAAGTGTATTTTCCTTCATTTGAACTCATGATGGACGAATTAAGAGATTATCGTTTTTATAAGGAGGATATGATTCATCCTAATAATACCGCAATTTCGATTATTTGGGAAGCTTTTTCAGAGGTTTGGATATCTTCAGATACAAAAGAACTTCGTAATGAAATAGAAGTAATACAATCTGGGTTACTACACAAACCTTTTCATCCTGAGAGTAAGGCCCATCTACAGTTTTTACAAAAATTGAATGATAAAATAGCATCACTACAGAAAAAGATTCCAAGCATCAAATTCTAAGAAAGTCTTTTCATTTTGTAATAAATACGGCAATTGCCCTATTGATTGCAGTTGGTTTAAGAAGCATATTTGTATTGTATTAATTCTTAAAAACACAACTCATGAAAACGATTAAACACACACTTTACATTTCATTACTATGCTTAGCAGTAGTTTTTACTGGTTGTAGCAGTGATGATGACAACAGCAATGACAATAATGATGATAATGGTGATGGAGGTAATCAGGGAACTGAATTTTATACCGCTACAGTAGCTGGTAATGGTTTTGATGCTTCTACAGACCCTGCATCTTTAATTGGAGCTACAGTCACTACCAATAATGGGATGACTATTGCTACTGCACAAGGAAGCACCAATAATGGCGCATTTATCAATTTTTCAATTATAAATTATAATGGGCCTGGTACATATACCACAGGAGATGATATATCAAACGCAAATATGATTATGTATGGAACAGCATCACCAGTAGCAGCTTGGGCTTCTAATGGAGTAACATCATTAGTTGGTGGATTGCAAGCAGGAGAAATTATCATAACTTCTGAAGCGGATGGTGTACTTGAAGGAACTTTCTCTTTTGAAGGATATAATGGAGATGATCAAAGTTCTAAAATGGTTACAAGTGGTAGTTTTAAAGCTAATATTGACTAATCTTTTTTTAATGTATTAAAGAAAATCTCAGAGTTGAGGTTTTTACTCGGAAACCGGGAGTTTGCTTAATGTATTCTTTCGGTTTTTTTATAATTATCATTAATAGAATACGTCAAATGCCTTATTGAGAACCTATTAAAATTAATGCACCTTTGAATAACTAATTTAAACCGCAATTATGAAAATCTCATTTTTTATTAAATCCATTGTTCTTTTAGCAGTATTCTTATTTAATGGTATTATTTATGACCAATCAGAAGAGCTTCAAAAATTGGTAGATGACCCTGATAAATTATATGGAGGTATGCATTATACTTATGGAATTGATCAAATTAAAAAATGGCAGATTAAAAAAGGTTTTTGTACTGAAGAAGATTATAGTATTCCGAAAAAAGTAGGTTTACTTGCTTTTTATATAAAGGATAATGATTACAGGACTTACGATGATATTTTTATTACTTCACATAAGGCTACTAAAGAAAAAGTAAATGTAGTAGCACAGCGAATTTACGAACAATGTATTGACGGCCTTAAAAAAGAATACGCTAGTTTGGGTATGGAATTAGTAACTCCATTTGAGTTTATTGCACCCATAGATTCAAATACAGGCAAACGAGTAATAGATGAAGAAAAACATGAAACTTATACTAATTTTCCTTTGCCGATATTAGAAAAACAGGCTTCAAAGTGGGGGCTTAGTGGAAATCAATCTGCTGTTGCTGAAAATTTTAGATTGTTACCTTATAATAATATTTTGATTTCTGGAACTAAATTTGCAAAAGAAAAAGAAGAATATTTTTTGGCAATGGGAATGGATGCCTACTTGGTTATTGGAATTGACATGACTGCTGCTGGAGTGGGAGATCTTCAAAGAATTTCAGCTATTTTTTATTATAAAAACCCAGCTTATGGTTCAGAAACAATTTATGGAGCTTTTTCTGAAAACCCTGTTGTTAATTTAATTTTTAAACCAACTATTAAAGGACTTTACCAAACTGAAGAACAAAAGTATACTGATAAAAAAGGGAAGCCTAAAACAAAACAGGCTCCTGTAGATATAGATCCTAATATTGGAGTAGCTGTAAAATCAACAGCAATTGCAGTTGGACATCACTTTGTAAATACATTAAACAAAACTAAAAAATAACTTGTACTAGCCAAGTTAAATTTGATTGTGAAATTATGGGGATATTTTACTATTTATTAAAATTGATTACCTTTTCAGTATGAAATTTAATATTACAATACTGTTTTATTTTTTTACACTTATTTTTTATGCACAAAATGAAATAAGTATCGATAGTATTATAAATTATGCTTCAAGAACCTATATTTCTAAACCCGATAGTGCTCAGTATTATCTTCATAAAGGAATACAATTAGCAGAAGAACAAAACGATAATTACTATAAAAGTTTGTTTTTGACCAAACTAATCTCTCAGAAAACTAGGGTAAGGGACTATGATAGTGCAAAGTATTATTTTAAAAAAGCTAATGCATTTATTTTAAAAAATGAAGTTGTAAAATTATATGGAGACCAACATAGCGAAATTGCTGAATCTTATTATTATATGGAAGAAATGGACTCTGCTCTTTATCATTTTGAAAAAGCAGGAGAATTGTGGGGAGCGAAAGGAGACAGTTTAGGGGTTTTAATTTCCAAAAATAACATAGCTAATGTTTATCAAATTCTTGGTAATTATAAAGAAGCTATTGTTAATATGTTAGAAGCTGCAAAAAATGTAGATACAACTCAATATTTATATATTAAAGCTGAGATTTATCTTAATGTATCTGAACTTTATAAAAAAGTTGATGACTTCGAAAAATCTAAGGAATTTGCAGAAAAGTCCTTAGTTATAGCGAAAATTAATAAAAAAAAGTATCCTCTAGATTTGGTTAAAGCGTATGTCTCTTTAGCAAACCATGCGATTTATGTTAAGGATTTTATTACAGCAAGTAATTATCTTGACAAAGCAAGTTTAGTGCTGGAAGAAAGTTTATTGGAAAGTGAAGGTTTTATAATACAAGCTTCAAAAAGTTCTTTACTGATAGCTCAAAATAAATGTGATGAGGTTATTAGTTTAATTGAAAAAACACTTTCTATCTATCAAGATAAAATAAATAATTTTGAAATTTTTTTGATAAAAAAAAACTTGGCAGATTGTTACAGTAAAATGAATATGCCCAATAAGGCATTGGTTTTGTATAATCAAATATTATCAACAGCAAAAGATGATGAACGATTAAATGATATTGCAACCATCTATTTGGGTATTTCTGAAGCCTACCAAAAAAATGGAAATCATAAAATAGCATTAGAAAACTACAAACAGTTTGTTAGGTATAACGATAGTATTTTAGGAAAAGACAAGCAAATAGCCATTAAAGATGCCCAAGTAAAATACAAAACAATAGAAAAAGAAAAGCTGTTAGCAGAATCTAGAGCAAATCTAGCAGAGACGGAATTAAAAGTGAAGAAAAAAAATTATTTAATTTTTGGTTCTTTTGGCTTGACCTTGTTATTGGGCTTGCTGGGTTACTTGTTTTATAATCAGCAAAAACTAAAAAATAGACAGTTAAAAAAGGAGAATGAGTTAAAAACTGCTTTAGTTAAAATTGAAACTCAAAATAAATTACAAGAACAACGCCTTAGAATATCCAGAGATCTCCATGATAATATAGGCTCTCAGTTAACCTTTATCATTTCCTCTATAGATAATTTAAAATATAAGTTGGAAGAAGGAGAGACGGTTGAAAAATTATCCAAAATAAGTGGCTTTACTACCAACACAATATATGAACTAAGAGATACTATTTGGGCTATGAATAAAAATGATATCACCTTTGGAGATTTACAATCTCGAATAAGTAATTTTATTGATCAAGCAAAAATAGCCTCTGAAAATACGGAGTTCACCTTTACAATTTCAGAAAACATAAAGCAGGTTTATAAGTTCACTTCTATTCAAGGAATGAATTTATATCGCATTATTCAAGAGGGGGTTAATAACGCTTCAAAATATGCTAAAGCAACCAAGATTTCAGTTTCCATTATTGAAGAGAATTCTAATTATCGCATTCTAATAAAAGATAATGGCAAAGGCTTTAATTTAGCAACAGAACCATTAGGAAATGGCATATCCAATATTAAAAAAAGAAGCAAGGAACTTTCAGTAGAGGTAAGGATAGATTCTGTTATTAATGAAGGAACAAGTATTTCATTATTAATCCCGGTATAATAAAATAAGGCAATTGCCTTATCTATTAGCAATATAAGATTAGCTACCTTTATTAGATTATTAATAAAATTATGTTAGATGTAAATGTTATTATGAGTTTAGTATTTATGGCTCTATTCTTAGCTGTTGTTTTTCTGTTTTTATTGGAGAATAAAAAGAGATATCAAGAACACCAAAAAGCAATAAAGGGGATAAAACAATCCATAACGATCCATAACGATCAAATGAACTTTAGAAACGATAACTTACAGAAATATAATTTTTTAAAATACAACTTAAGGGAGTCTTTGGTTGTACAAATTGAAATTGAACAATTCTAATTAATGGTCTAGCATTATGAAATTATGAATATAAAAGTTGCCATAGTAGATGATAATTCTTTTCTAATTACAGCCATAAAAGAGAAGCTTTCCTTTTTTGATGATATTTTGATAAAGCACACTTCTTTAAATGGTAGTGATTTGTTAATCAAACTAGAAGACAATCACATTATAGACGTTATTTTAATGGATATTGAAATGCCAGTACTCAATGGTATTGAAACTACACAAATTGTAAAACAAAAATATCCGCAAATAAAGATTATCATGCTTACTGTTTTTGATAATGATGAGAATATATTTAATGCGATTAAAGCTGGAGCTGATGGATATTTGCTGAAAGAAATTAAACCTGAAGATTTACACAATGGGATTTTAGAAACCCTAAATGGCGGTGCGGCAATGAATCCTTCTATTGCTTTAAAAACCTTAAAATTACTACGGAACCCAATAAATATTTCCAACCCTAAAGATCAAGAAATTATTTCGCTATCTAAAAGAGAAGTAGAAGTATTAGAACAATTAAGCAAAGGCTTAAGTTATACTGCTATTGCTGAAAATTTATTTTTATCGCCTAGTACCGTGAGGAAGCATATAGAGAACATCTACAAAAAATTACAAGTCCACAGTAAAATAGAGGCTGTGCAAAAAGCCAAAGATCACAATATCATCTAATTGTGCTAAGAAAATTAAAGGCCTTTTTAAAGTATAATAATGCCCTAAATTATGGGGTAAATGGCTACCATTTTATTTCTATATTTGGACTTTTAATTTTTCAAAATAGCCCATGAAATTATTTGCAATAACTCTCTTGTTTTTTACTTTTAGTTTAACTGCCTATTCTCAATGTACCGGAGATTGTAAAAACGGTCTAGGGACCTATAAATGGAGCGATGGTGACACTTATAAAGGCGAATGGAAAGACGGAAAATTTCACGGTAAAGGAGAGTATTTTTATAGCAATGGCTCCAGGTTTGTAGGTGCTTATAAAAATGGTAAAAAACATGGCGAAGGTCTTTTTATAAAACCAAATGGCGATAAGTATGAAGGTACATGGGAGCTAGGGAAACGTACTGTAAAAACAAGTACCACAAAGAAAACTTGGCTTCTTGGAAACTGGGAAGGAAAAGGATATGAGGATAATGGAGAAACTTGGCAGGTAGTATTAAATTATAAAAATAAAAACGAAATACAAATTTCGTATCCTAGTTTTCCTTGTAGTGGAAATTGGGTTTTTGATCAAGAAAACGCTAAGCAAATATTCTTTACTGAAAAAATCACCAAAGGACAAAGCAAATGCAGACCAGGGTCTAGAATATTAATTGAAAAAGCCTATAAAGATCAAGAGGGAATTATGGGTGTTTATTTTTTTGAAGGAAAAAAACAAGTGGCTTCCGCAAATATTGTAAAACAAAAATAAAGGTTTAATTAAGGTACAAAAGCTTGCAAATTTTAATCTTGTCGTTTTAGTTTTAACATAAAAACGCCTCCAATTAGGGGGCGTTTTTATTTCATAAAGATTTATGGTTTTTACTTTAAAACTGATAAACTTTATCATGAGTTATACTGTAAGCATTTTAAGAATTTCTATGCTGGTAAATCAACAAAAAAATATTTGAGAATATTAAAACAATTGCAGAAAACTGAATGCTTTACATCTGCTGAAATAGAGACGCTTTTTTCACATTAACACCATAACACCATAACACCATAACACGCTAACTATAAGCGCTTTATATCATGTAAGTTTTCCAATATATATTAACGTATTTTCACGTTCTTAAAATACTAATAAAGCCAATTAATTATGAAAAAATTACTGATTGTTTCAATCTTACTTACTGTAATTTCAACTCAAGCCCAATGGACTTATAATGCTAATGGTTGGGGAGGTGTTCAAACCACTGGAAATACAAACCGTGCATATGGACTTATTGCTATTGCAATGGGAGATAATACAACTGCAGAAGGTTATGTTTCTACTGCAATGGGATATTATACTTTGGCAGAAGGTGGTTTTTCTACAGCAATGGGATATGAGACTCATACAAAAGCAGGAGCTGCTGCTTCTACAGCAATGGGATATAAGACTTATGCAAGTGGTACTAGTTCTACAGCAATGGGATCTGAGACTATTGCAAGTGGATATGCTTCTACAGCAATGGGAGATAAAACATATGCAATTGGTGAAAGTTCTACAGCAATGGGATATGAGACTTATGCAAATGGTCTTGCTTCCACAGCAATGGGAACTTATACTAAGACAGAAGCAGAAAACTCTACTGCAATGGGATATTTTACTAAGGCATTGGGAATAAATTCTACAGCAATGGGAGATAATTCTACAGCAAGGGGAGAAAACTCTACAGCAATGGGATTTCATACTTGGGCAAAAGGTAATAAATCAACATCAATGGGAAGTTATTCTTGGGCAATAGGAGAAAACTCTACTGCGATGGGAGATGATACTAAGGCCGAAGGAGAAAACTCTACTACGATGGGATTTCGTACTAGAGCAGATGGAAAAAATTCTACAGCAATGGGCTTAGGTACTACCGCAGGTGATTTTGGTACTTTAGCTATTGGTTATTTAAATACTACAGACCCAACACCAAATCCTGATTCTTTTAATTTAGAAAATAGAGCCTTGGTTATTGGTAATGGTATTGATGATGCTAATCGTTCTGATGCCCTTACCGTATTATTTGATGGAACAACCACCATTGCTGGTAGTGTAACCGCTCCGTTTTTTGAAGGAGATGGATCGTTATTAACTAATTTACCAAATCAAAACACCGATGATCAAACATTAGCCCTTAATGTAAACTCATTAGAATTAGAAGATGGAGGGAATGTTGATCTTTCAGGGTATTTAGATAATACAGATGCTCAAAATATTAATGGTTCTGGTTTATCAGGAACAACATTAACTATAGGAATTGAAGGTGGAACTTCTGAAGATATAGATTTATCTTCTTTAGATAATTCAGGTACAGATGATCAGGTAATATCACTAACTGGTAACAATTTAGAATTAGAAGATGGTGGAATTGTAGATTTATCAGGATACTTAGATAATACAGACGATCAGAATATTTCAGGCTCAGGGTTTGCTGCAAATATGTTAACTATAGGTATTGAAGGTGGAACATCTGAAGATATAGACCTTTCCTCTTTAGATAATTCAGGAACAGATAATCAGCAAATTACTACTTTTGAGTTTGTCACATCTTCAAATCTTAAAATTGAAATTGAAAATGGAAATGTAATGACAGCAGATTTATCACCTCTATTATCCGATTTAGAAGCGGAGAATGAAGAGTTGTTATCAATGGTTACTCTATTACAAACTCAAATGGAAGATTTAATTGCTCGTATGGAGATAAGAGAAGAATGTGAATGTACTCCACTTTTAGATGTTGGCGATTTTAATTTAACAAGAAACCAAGCCTACTTATCACAAAATGTTCCTAATCCATTCGATAATACAACTTCTGTTGGTTATTTTATTCCGCTTTCTTATTCCAAAGCGAATATTATAGTGAGTACCACAACGGGGCAAATATTAAAGAATATAAACATTACTAAGTTTGGTGAGGGAGCCATAGACATTAATAAAGAGCGTATGGCAACAGCTATATATTATTATACACTATACGTGGATGGTAAAAAAGTAGATACCAAAAGAATGATAGTTGAATAAACAGAATCAATTATTTATATAAAAAAAAACGCCTCCAATTTTGGGGCGTTTTTTTATGAAATTTTTTGCTGTATTTGATTATAGGTTGAATGCTTTTTTAACATCCTCCACAAAATCTAATTTTTCCCAAGTAAAAGTCTCCACTTCTTTAGTAAGTGTTTTGCCATCTACTGCATGGAAAGTTAATGTTTTAACTTCAGGAGCTCTTCCCATATGGCCATAAGAAGCTGTTTCGAAATATATTGGATTTCTGAGTTTTAAACGAGACTCAATGGCTGCTGGACGCATATCAAATAGTTTTTCTACTATTTTTGATATCTCACTATCAGACATGGCTATTTTGGAGCTATTGTAAGTAACTACATTGATAGAGGTTGGCTTCGCTACCCCAATGGCATAACTTACCTGTACTAATATCTCATCACAAACACCAGCTGCAACCATATTTTTGGCAATGTGTCTTGCTGCATAAGCTGCACTACGATCCACTTTACTTGGATCTTTTCCACTAAAAGCTCCTCCACCATGAGCTCCCTTACCACCATAAGTATCTACGATAATTTTTCTACCAGTTAATCCAGTATCCCCATGAGGGCCTCCAATTACAAATTTCCCAGTAGGATTGATATGATAAGTAATGTCATCGTTAAACAATTTTTGTATTTCTGTAGATAATTTGGCAACCACTCTTGGTATTAATTGAGTAACTAAATCCGATTTTATTTTAGCCAACATTTTTTCATCTTCATCAAAATCATCATGTTGTGTAGAAATAACAATCGTATCTATTCGTTGCGGTTTATTATCGTCACTATACTCTATTGTTACTTGACTTTTTGCATCTGGTCGCAGATAAGAAATTTCATTATTTTCTCTTCTAATTTCTGCTAATTCAATTAAAATACGATGACTTAAATCTAAAGCCAGTGGCATATAGTTTTTAGTTTCGTTGGTAGCATACCCAAACATCATACCTTGATCTCCTGCACCTTGTTCTTCACCTTCTTTACGATCTACTCCCTGATTAATATCTGAAGATTGTTCATGAATAGAAGAAAACACCCCACAAGAATTTCCATCAAACATATATTCGCTTTTGGTGTAACCAATTTTATTGATTACATCTCTTGCTATTTTTTGCACATCTAAATACGTGTTGCTTTTAACTTCACCAGCTAAAACTACCTGACCTGTAGTTACTAGAGTTTCACAAGCGATCTTAGACTGTGGGTCAAAAGCCAAAAAATGATCTACTAATGCATCACTAATTTGATCTGCTACTTTGTCTGGATGTCCTTCAGATACACTTTCTGAAGTAAATAAATATGCCATATTTTAAATTAATATAGGGTTGTTAATTATATATTTGACGAAAGCTGCTAAGGAAAATTACTTGCTGTAAAAAAAACAATAAAACTGCCTTTAGCATTTTTGATGAGGTTGCAATCAGTCAAATTAGTCCTCTTATTGAGAGCACAAATGTACACTTTTTCAGAAAAACAAAACTTATTTTTTTAAAAGCATATTTTTGATTGGGAGTTGGGATTTTGAGTTATATATCATTTCATAATAACAAGGAATTGGGTATAGTAATTAAGATTAGTTTATATTTACGATTTTTAAAAATAAAATGAGGCAGCCCTTACTTATCTTTTTTTCTTTTTTCTTTTGTTTCTCACTCTTTTCGCAAGAAGAGAAAAGACATTTTTCATTTGAAGCAGATTATTTTTACGGAAATATAGCAGAACATAGCCCAGATATCTCTCATTTAATTACAGGTCATCCTAGTGGTTTTATGCTTGGGGTTAGTAAAAAAACATTTGGTTTTAAAGAATGGGAACGACAATACAATTCGCCAGATTGGGGTTTTTCATTTATTTATCAAGATATGAAAGAACCATCGTTAGGAGAAAACTATGCTTTATATGGTCATTTTAATTTTTATCTTATAAAAAGAAATGTAATGCTATCTGTGGGCACAGGCTTGTCTTATAATACAAACCCATATGATTCTGATAGTAATTTTGAAGACAACGCCTATGGTTCATCACTTTTAAGTACCACTTTTTTAAGGCTCAATTATGTGAAAAATAATATCTGGAAAGGATTGGGTTTTCACACTGGGTTAATGATGGTTCATTATTCTAATGGAAACATTAAGGCGCCTAATACTAGTACCAATACTTTAGCTTTAAATGCAGGCTTAAGTTATCAGTTAGATTATGAAAATTCACCAAAGTATAATAAGGAAAAAGACGGTCTAGATTATTCGGAGAGGATAAAATATAATTTTGCTTTTAGGTATGGATGGAATGAAAGTGATATTGTTGGGCTTGGACAACATCCATTTTATGTAGTTTCGGCTTTTGCAGATAAAAGGTTGAATTATAAAAGTACCATTCAATTTGGAGCAGACTTATTTGTTACAGAATTTTTAAAGGATTTAATTAAATTTAGATCTATTGCATATCCAGAAGACGGCTTAACAGGAGACGAAGATTATAAAAGAGTTGGGGTTTTTGCCGGTCATGAGTTAAGATTTAATAAATCAGCTTTTGTTTCACAAATAGGATATTATGTATATTGGCCTTATGAGTTTGAGAAAAGAGTTTACCTTAGGGTGGGTGTTAAAAGATATTTTTATAAGGATAAAATATTTGCAGCGGTAACCTTAAAATCACATTGGGCACAAGCGGAAGGAATTGAATTTGGTCTAGGTATAAGGCTATAATTTATTTAAAATGAATTAATGTAATTACAGTAGAAGATGAATAAAATAGTTTTTATAGCAATCACCTTTATTTTTTTGGCTTGTGATTCAGACAATGGATCTGATTGTTTTAAAAAAGAAGGAGCCATTGTGCAGAGAGATATAGAACTTGCCTCTTTTACCGAAATTATTGTTTTTGAACGGGTACAGCTTTTTATAGAAGAAGGGTCTGTACAAAAAGTTGTTTTGGAATCTGGAGAAAATCTGATCAATGATATTGAAGTAAAAGTAGAAGGAACCCTGTTGTCCATAATAGATAATAATACTTGTAATTTTATTCGGGATTACGATATTACTAAAGTATTTGTAACCTCACCAAATATTTCAAAAATAAGAAATAGTTCAAGTCTTGAGATTAGAAGTATTGGTGTATTGTCTTATCCAGAACTAACACTGTATTCTGAAGATTATGAAAATGAAGATATTTACCATAACAATGGAGATTTTAATCTTAATGTAAATGTAGAAGAGATTCAAATAATTTCAAATGGTTTTTCCACCTTTCGTTTACAAGGTAATGCTGATAAAGCATTTTTTGGTTTATATGCTGGAAATACTCGAATCCTTGCTGAAAATTTAATAGTAAAAGATTTAAGACTGTTTCATAGGAGTTCTAATAATATGGTCGTTAATCCTATGGAATCTATCCAAGGTGAAATATTTAGTGTCGGAAATGTTATTGCAAAAAATAGACCTCCAATTATTGAAGTTGAAGAATATTTTATGGGAAAACTTATTTTTGAGGATTAGTAAGTTCGGTAAAAAGAGTTTCTAGATTAGAGTTGTTTAAAGTATCCTTTATATTTTTATCATGAACAATTTTCCCCTTGTTAATGATAATGACACGATCACAAATTGCTTCTACTTCTTGCATAATGTGAGTAGATAGTAAAACTGTTTTTCCTCCTTCTTTTGCAACTGTTTTTATAAGTTCACGTATTTCTATTAACTGATTTGGGTCTAAGCCAGTGGTTGGTTCATCTAATATAAGAATTTCGGGATTGTGAAGTAAAGCATTGGCAAGGCCTACACGTTGTCTAAACCCTTTAGATAGCGCTTCTATTTTTTTATTAGCTTCGGGAGCCAGCCCCGTTAATTCTATGGTTTTTTCAACTTGAGATTTTTCTACGTTATAAATCTCGGCATTAAATCTTAAATATTCCCTTACATACATATCTAAATACAAAGGATTGTGTTCTGGTAGATAGCCTATACTTTTTTGAACATTTAGCTTTTCTTTAGTTACTGAATAACTGTTTACAGATGCATTGCCCTCAAAAGATTTTATGTAGGTGGTAAGAATCTTCATCATGGTAGACTTCCCTGCTCCATTTGGTCCTAGGAAACCCACAATTTCTCCCTTTTTAATGGAAAATGAAATATTATTTAGCGCCTTTTGTTCGCCATAGGTTTTTGTGATATTTTCTACGATTATCGACATAAAATTACTTTATAACAAAATTACATAATAATAAAGTAAAAAATAGTTGGTTGTTTTCAATATTTATTTACTTTAGCCCCAACAAAACGAACAATGAACGTATTTATTACATTTAACAATTATTGGTTTTTCTTTTTTAAAAGAAGAAACGAGATTGTTGTGTAGTTAATTAAACATATTAATTATTTAAAAGTCTCGAATTTATTCGAGACTTTTTTTTTACACTAAATTTAAATATTATGAGTTTAAAAATCGCCATCCAAGGAATAGAAAGTTCCTTTCACGATTTGGCTGTGAAAAAATTATTTCCAAATGAAGAAGTAGAGTTAGTAATGTGTAACTCTTTTGAAAAAGTAACGGATTCTATCAATGATTTTAGTGCGGATTATGGGGTGTTAGCTATTGAGAATACTACCGCAGGATCTATTCTGCCTAACTATAATCTAATTGATGCTAACAATTTAGAAATAATAGATGAGGTATTTCTAAACATACAAATGTATATCATGGCGTTGGCTTCTGAAACAATTCATGATATAGTAGAGCTGCACTCTCACCCTGTAGCATTATTGCAGTGTAAAAATTATTTAAGAAAATTTCCTCCACATGTTAAAATCATTGAAGGTGAAGATACTGCTTCAGAAGCAAAAAAAATTAAAGATAATAACCTAAAAGGAATTGCTGCTATAGCGGGAAAACAAGTGGCTAATAAATTTGGATTAAAAATTTTAGAAAGTAGAATCCAGAATAACAAAGAAAACCAAACAAGGTTTGTTTTAATAGGGAGTAAAGTTCCGATTCCAACGCATCAAGTGGATAAAGCAACCCTTAAATTTAAATTGGATCATAGAGTTGGAAGTTTGTCTAATGTATTGCAATTGTTTAGTACATTTGATATTAGTTTAACCAAAATACAGTCGTTACCAATAATAGGTGAACCATGGCAATACGCCTTTTTTGTGGATGTAGTTTTTAAAGATTACACCCTCTTCCAAGAAGTGACTAAAGTGCTAAAAAAAGCAGTTATAGAACTTAAAGTAATTGGAGTTTATAAACAAAATATGGAAAATACGCCTAGTCAAATTATTAATAACTTAGTAAATGAAAAATAATAAAAACTTAAAGTCTTGGTTAGACCAAATGGGATTAACACACCCCTTAGTGATCGCTGGTCCTTGTAGTGCTGAAACTGAAGAGCAAGTTTTAAAAATTGCACATCAGTTAAAAAACACAGATGCAACCGTTTTAAGAGCGGGTATCTGGAAACCAAGAACTCGCCCAGGAAATTTTGAAGGGGTTGGCGAAATTGGACTTTCTTGGCTTAAAAGAGCAAAGGAAGAAACAGGAATGTTAACCGCTACTGAGGTTGCCAATCCTAGACATGTAGAATTAGCTTTAAAGAACGATATCGATATATTATGGATTGGTGCAAGAACTACGGTTTCCCCTTTTATTATTCAGGAAATTGCTGAAGCGATAAAAGGAACAGATAAAATAGTATTGGTAAAAAACCCTGTAAATCCAGATTTGGCCTTATGGTTGGGAGCTGTAGAAAGATTATATACCTCAAATGTAGAAAAATTAGGGGTGATTCATCGTGGTTTTTCTTCTTATGAAAAAACAAGATATCGCAACAATCCTGAATGGCAAATCCCAATTGATTTACAAAATCGATTTCCAGACTTGCCACTTATTTTAGACCCTTCACATATAGCAGGACGAAGAGATATTATTTTTGATTTGTGTCAAACAGCTTTAGATTTAAATTTTAATGGTTTAATGATTGAAACACATCACGATCCAGATAATGCTTGGAGTGATGCTGAACAACAAATTACACCAAATGTTTTAAAGCAAATTACAATAGACCTTAGAATTAGAAAAGAAGAAGGGGATGAAATTGAATACAAAAATAAATTAGATAATCTTAGAACAAGAATTGATGTTATTGATCATAAATTAACCGAAATCTTAGGAAAAAGAATGACCATAGCGGATGATATAGGAAAACTTAAAAAGAAAAACAATGTAGCTATTCTTCAAAATAAAAGATGGAATAATATTTTAGATAAAATGATAGCGGAAGGAAATGATAACGATTTAAGTGAAGAATTTATTTTGAAAATTTATAAAGCAATACATCAAGAGTCAATAAATCATCAAAAAAGAATAAATAAATGATTAAAATAAGCTGTGAAATATGAATGGCATTGTCTATAAATCTACTGGGAGCTGGTACACGGTTAAAACTGAACAAGGTCAATTTTATGAATGTCGCTTAAAAGGTAAGTTTCGAATTAAGGGGATTAAAAGTACAAATCCGGTTGCTGTTGGAGATCGTGTAGTTTTTGAATTGGATCCCAAAGGTGACGAAGGAGTTGGTGTAATTTCAAGAATTGAAGAGCGGGTAAATTACATTATTCGTAAATCGGTAAACCTTTCTAAACAAACTCAAATTATTGCATCAAATATAGACATTGCTTTCTTATTGATAACGCTTAATAATCCACCAACTTTCAGCACGTTTATAGATCGATTTTTGGTAACAGCAGAGGCTTACGGAATTAAATCTGTTCTATTATTTAATAAGATTGACACCTATACAGAGGAAGAATTAGCCGAAATTAAATATTTGGCAAATCTATATCGATCTATTGGATATGAGTGTATTGGAATTTCAGCCAAAACTGGAAAAAACATAGATAAAGTTAAGGCGTTGATGAAAGATAACGTAAGTATGTTTTCTGGGCATAGTGGTGTAGGAAAATCTACTTTAATAAATGTAGTAGAGCCTGCGTTAAACTTAAAGACTCAAGAGATTTCAGAACAACATTTGCAGGGCCAACATACCACCACTTTTGCAGAGATGTACGATCTTTCTTTTAATGCACAAATAATTGACACCCCTGGCATAAAAGGATTTGGAATGGTGGAGATGGACAATGAAGAATTAGGAGATTATTTTCCTGAATTTTTTAAACTAAAAGGCAATTGTAAATTTAATAACTGTATGCATATAGAAGAGCCTAAATGTGCAGTAAAAAAGGCCTTAGAGAATGATGAAGTAGCATGGTCACGTTATAAAAGTTATCTTCAGATATTAGAAGGAGAAGATGAGCATTATAGAAAAGATAATTACCCAAAAGAATAAATAGTTCGACAACAGAGCTTATTGAAGTATGAGAATAGTTTTGCAAAGAGTAAAAGAAGCATCCGTTAAGGTTGATGATGAAGTGATTTCGAAAATAGGACATGGTTTTTTAATATTATTAGGAATTGAAGCTAATGACACCCAAGAGGATATTAATTGGTTGTCTGGAAAAACGGCACGACTAAGAGTTTTTGGTGATGAGAATGATGCAATGAATAAATCTATTATCGATGTCGACGGAGAAGTTATAGTGGTAAGTCAGTTTACCTTACATGCCTCCACTAAAAAAGGAAATAGACCCTCTTTTATAAAAGCAGCACGTCCAGAAATTGCCATCCCTTTATACAAGGCTTTTGTGTTGCAATTAGAAAAAGATATACAGAAAAAAATACATACTGGAAAGTTTGGAGCGATGATGGATGTAGCCTTAATTAATGATGGTCCAGTTACTATTTTAATTGATTCAAAAGATAAAAATTAAGTTTAAATTAAGGATAAAATTATGAATCTTCAAAACTCACAATTAGCAGTAGATAAATGGATAAAAGAACATGGGGTTCGCTATTTTAATGAGCTTACCAATATGGCTCAGCTCACAGAAGAAGTTGGTGAAGTAGCGCGTATTATTGCTCGCAGATATGGAGAGCAAAGTGAGAAAGAAAGCGATAAAAATAAAGATCTAGGTGAAGAATTGTCCGATGTGGTTTTTGTTGTACTTTGTTTGGCAAATCAAACTGGTATAGATCTTCAAAAGGCATTTGATCAAAAAATGATTTTAAAAACAAATAGAGATCATGATCGGCATCAAAATAATGAAAAACTAAAATAATATGTTTCAAAAAGTAATTTCAACCCAAGGATTTTGGAAATCGGTTTTGTCATTAGGGATCGCATTTGCTTTATTATTTGTGATTGTAAAATGGGCAATTGAAGGATTTAAAATGGATTATTTTACGTCTTTACAAAACCCAATTTTATTTGTTATAGGCTTAATAGTAGGAGGTTTTTTTTATGGGTTTTTCGTTACTTACGGAAAATTTAGAGGAAAACTAAAAAAAGATGAAGAAAGAAGGTGAAAGCTACACTATCTTATAAAAATAATAATGACGGATCATTTTTAATAGCAATCCCAGGTTCTAAAAGCGAATCGAATCGCTTATTAGTTTTGCAGTCATTGTATTCAAATCTTACGATAAATAATTTATCTACTAGTGATGATACGCAGTGTTTAGTTCATGGGTTAAAAAAGAATAATGGAACCATAGATATTCATCATGCGGGAACTGCAATGCGGTTTTTAACTGCTTATTTCACCACAAAAGGAGGTGTGGAAATTACCTTGACAGGGAGTCAACGCATGCAGGAACGACCTATTAAAGTATTGGTAGATGCCTTAACAAACTTAGGAGCAGATATTAGGTATTTGAAAAATGAGGGTTACCCTCCTTTAAAAATAATAGGTAAAAAAATCGAAAAATCTTCCGTGAAAATAAATGCAGATGTAAGTAGTCAATACATCACTGCATTAATGCTAATTGCGCCCTCATTAAAGAAAGGATTGAAAATAGAATTAGAAGGAGAGATTACCTCAATTCCGTATATCGAAATGACCTTAGATTTACTTCGAAAAATAGGAATTACTTGTAGTTTGACAAATAATTGTATTGCGATTGAATCACAATATGATATTAAAGACCATACAATTGATGTAGAATCTGATTGGAGCTCAGCTTCTTATTATTATAGTTTTGTTGCGCTTTCTAAAAATATGGAGATCACCTTAAAATACTTTAGAAGAAATAGCTTGCAAGGAGATTCTGAATTATCGGAGATTTATAAATCATTAGGTGTTGAAACCGTGTTTAATATTTCAGAAAATACAATTACCTTAAAAAAAACCGATAAGAAGGTTCATCCAACTCTAAACCTGAATTTAAATAATACTCCAGATATAGCACAAACTATTGTTGTGACTTGTTTTGGATTAGGAATGGGTTGTAAGTTATCGGGCTTAAAAACATTAAAAATTAAAGAGACAGATAGATTACATGCTCTAAAAATAGAATTGAGTAAACTAGGTGCTAATTGTAAGATTACCGATGAATCTATTGTTTTAAATCCGTCTTCAGAAATAAAAAGGAATGTACTTATAGGCACCTATCAAGATCATCGAATGGCCATGGCATTTGCACCACTTTCATTACTGACTTCTGTAGAAATTGAGGAACCAAATGTGGTTTCAAAATCATATCCTACATTTTGGGAAGACATTCAAAAAATAGGAGTTAGGATACAAATAAAATAATAAACCTCTATTTACTTGACAACCCCTATCTTGAGGTTGTATCTTTGCAGCTTTTAATTTTAAAACTTCACACAATATGGGAATGAAACTCTCAAAATTCAATTTTGATCTTCCAGAGGAACTATTAGCCGAATATCCTGCAGCAATTAGGGATGAATCTCGTTTAATGGTCTTAAATAGAAAAGAGCAAACTATTGAGCATAAAATGTTTAAAGACTTGATCAATTATTTTAAAGAAGATGATGTGATGGTTCTTAATAATACAAAAGTTTTTCCTGCTAGATTATACGGAAATAAAGAAAAAACAGGTGCAAGAATCGAAGTGTTTTTATTAAGAGAATTGAACACAGAAACTAGACTTTGGGATGTATTAGTAGATCCAGCAAGAAAAATCAGAATTGGTAATAAACTTTATTTTGGTGATGATGAATCTTTAGTTGCTGAAGTAATTGACAATACAACCTCACGTGGGAGAACCTTACGTTTTTTATATGATGGTCCTTATGAGGAGTTTAGAAAAAAATTAACCGATTTAGGAGAAACTCCTCTACCAAAATACATCAAGAGAGAAGTAGAGCCAGAAGACAAGGAAAGATACCAAACCCTTTTTGCAAAAAATGAGGGTGCAGTAGCTGCACCAACTGCAGGATTGCATTTTTCTAAGCATCTTTTAAAACGACTTGAAATTAAAGGAGTAAACTTTGCTGAAGTTACCTTACATGTTGGTCTTGGTACATTTAGTTCGGTAGAAGTTGAAGATTTATCTAAACATAAAATGGATTCTGAAGAAATTCATATCAATAAGCTTGCAGAAGTTATCATAAACAAAGGAATTACAGAGAAACGAAGAATTTGTGCTGTAGGAACCACTGCAATGAGAGCTTTAGAGAGCTCGGTTTCTTCTAATGGAACGTTAAATGCTTATGATGGTTGGACTAATAAATTTATTTTTCCTCCTTACGATTTTAGTATAGCTAATTCCATGATTACTAATTTTCATACGCCAAAATCAACGTTATTAATGATGGCTGGTGCTTTTGCAGGATATGATTTTATTAGAGAAGCTTATGATGTAGCTGTAAAAGAAAAGTATCGTTTTTATACCTATGGAGATGCGATGTTAATTATATAACGCGATGTTAATCTTATAATAAATAATAAAAAATCCTGATATTAAATCAGGATTTTTTATTTTATAAAGGATTGGTTTTCAATTATCAAAATATTAGAGTATCTTAGTAAACTTGTTTTAATAAACCAGCATTGTGAGATGAAGAAACTTATACTTTTATTTTTCTTATTTTCTATTATTACAACTTCTTATTCTCAAGAAGTAGATGGTGCAATACCAGTTAGTTGGTCAAAAGAATTCAAAGAACAAAATAAATCTGAAATTACTCCTATTATACTTTCGCCCTTAGATCTTGGAGATATAATTGCCGAAGATAATATTAACGATTTAGATAAAAGTCTTCCATGGCGATACGGTATTTCTAGACCTTTACAATTAGATTTTGAAAATGATGGAGAATGGACTTATCTGCCAAGTGGAGGAAGAATTTGGAGAATTGCCATAAAATCACAAGATGCAATAAATTTGAGTGTAAATTTTGAGGATTTTCATTTGCCATTAGGGGCAAGACTTCATTTGTATAATGAAGATCATACAGATATTTCAAAAACCTATTCAAATGCTCAAAATAGAGAAAATAAATTATTGGGATCCTGGTATATTTCTGGCGATGTAATTTTGGTTGAATACTACGAACCTTTATCGAGTTCAGGAAATTTAAACTTAGTTATCGGAAGTGTAATCCATGGCTATAGAATGGGGCAAGTAAATCAATATATAACAAGAGGACTTAGTGATTCTGGGGATTGTAATTTCGATGTGAATTGCCCAATAGGTTCCGACTTTGATTCTAAAAAAGACCTTTTAAAGAAGTCGGTTGCTCTTCTTAATTTAGGAAATGGTTATTTATGTTCATCTTCTTTAATCAATACAACATTAAACAATAAAACGCCTTATTTGTTAACCGCAAATCATTGTCTCGAAAATAGCGACCCTTCTTTTTGGTCTGTACGATTCAATTGGATGAGTCCAAGTCCAATATGTGCTTCTGAAGAAGAAAGTTTAGATATACAAACTAATTTTACCATGAGTGGTGCTGAATTAATTGCAAATAATTCTACTAGTGATTTTGCTTTGGTTAGGTTGTCTAATAGTATTCCTTTTTCTTGGGATGTGTCTTTTGCAGGATGGGATAAAACCGATGATATACCCGATTTTGAAGTGGGAATCCACCATCCAAGAGGGGATATCATGAAAATATGCAGAGACGATTCAGGAGCTGTTAGAGAAAATGCCAACGGAACCGATGTTTGGCTTATAGGAGGTACATCTGTAGGAACAGGAGATGGATGGGAAATTGGAACAACAGAAAGTGGTTCCTCAGGTTCTCCTTTATTTAATGAGGAAGGTAGAATTATAGGTCAATTATATGCGGGGCAATCCTCTTGTGATGGGACACAAGATAATAACGAATATGATATTTATGGTAGGTTTGGAGTTTCTTGGAATTCTGGGAATTCACCTCAAACACGATTAATGGATTGGCTAGATCCTATTGGGACAGGGCAATCTACAACCGAGACCATACAAAATGTATTAAGTACTGAAGATTTTGATGAGCTGGGCTCCCTAGATATTTACCCGAACCCTGCTAGTTCATCCATTTCAATTATCAACGGAATGTATCCAAATCTTACCTATAATTTTTATAATGTGTTAGGGCAAAGACTGAAATATGGGTCATTATCAAATACAATTAATGAAATTAATATAGAAAATTTAGAAGAAGGAATCTATTTTCTTTATTTGGTAGATAAGGATAGTAATGCTGATATTACTAAAAAAATAATAATCGAAAGATAATTTTTAGTTTATAATGTTTAGAAAGCCTCTTTTAAAATTTAAAAGAGGCTTTTATTATTAGTTACTTTTAATTATGATATTTTTGCAACGTGATGATTACAAAAAAGAAAGACATACGAGCATTGTCAAAAGAAGAGTTGCGAACTTTTTTTTTACGTATAGGAGATAAAGAATTTAGAGGAAATCAGGTTTTTGAATGGCTTTGGAGCAAAGGAGCACATCATTTTGAAGATATGACCAATATCTCACTAAAAACGAGGGATGTTTTAAAAGAGCATTTTGTGATTAATCATATTGAAGTAGACCATCTTCAAAAAAGTACTGATGGCACTATTAAAAACGCTGTAAAGCTTTTTGATGGATTAATAGTTGAATCGGTATTAATTCCTACAGCAACAAGAACAACTGCCTGTGTATCTACGCAAGTAGGTTGTAGCCTGGATTGTAAGTTTTGTGCAACAGCAAGATTAAAGATCATGCGGAATTTAAATCCGGATGAAATATATGATCAGGTTAAAGCGATAGATAAAGAAAGTAGGTTATATCATTCCAGACCTCTATCCAATATTGTTTTTATGGGAATGGGTGAACCCTTGATGAATTATAATAATTTATTAAAATCTATAGAAAAAATAACTTCTGAAGAAGGAATGGCAATGTCTCCTAAAAGAATAACAGTTTCCACTTCAGGAGTACCAAAGATGATAAAAAAGTTAGCCGATGATGAAGTGAAGTTTAATTTGGCGGTATCCTTACATTCAGCCATCCAAGAAACGCGTAAACAAATCATGCCTTTTGCCAAAAAATTTACCTTAACAGATTTAAAAGAAGCTTTAGAATATTGGTATCATAAAACAAACAGAAGAATAACTTATGAGTATATCGTCTGGAAAGGGATAAATGATTCTACAGCAGATATAAATGCTTTGGTTAAATTTTGTAGCTATGTTCCCTCTAAGGTAAATTTAATTGAGTATAACCCCATCGATGACGGAGAATTTAAACAGGCTTCAAGTCATGTGACCAATAGTTATATAGCAGCTTTAGAAAAATATAAAATTCCTGTTACGGTAAGAAGAAGTAGGGGAAAAGATATAGATGCTGCCTGTGGGCAGTTAGCAAATAAGCAATAAAAAAGAGCGGCAATTGCCGCTCTTTTTAAATTTAATAAAATAAAAGATTCTTATTTCTTAATAATTTTGAAAGATTTTGTAGTTCCTTCAATGCTTACTTTAGCAATGTAAATTCCAGTTTCAAATGATGCTAAGTTAATAGTTTCATTTGTGTTAGAAAGTTTTTGAGAAACAACTTGTTGTCCAAGAACATTGAAAAGTTGAACATTTTCTAATGAAGTATTAGCTCTTAAGTTTAATACGTTATTAGCATCAATAAAATAATTGAATCCATTAAAAGATTCATCAGATAATCCTAAAGTTCCATCAACAGTAATATCATCAAGTAGTACAGAGTTAACATCAACAGATTCGTAATGTCTAAAAGTTAAATAAACCATTTGACCATCAAAAGCAGATGCATCAATCGAAACTAAAGCAGCTGAATTAGATCCGTCTTCAGCATCTCCAGTAACATCATCTGACACTAACCTTGTGTCAATAGGAGTTGCTGCTAAAATATCTACAAGATCACTCGATGCAGTCATGTAAACAGAATATTTATCATCAAGAAAAGTTCCATTTGTTTGGTAAGTACCAACTAAAAAACTAATAGTAGTTCCTGTAGCATTAGTTAAATCTATAGGGTCTTTTGTAATTAGAAAATTGTCTGGAGTAAAAGCATCACCTTCCCAAGAATCAGAATCAGCACCAAATCCAGTAAATAATGAGCTAACTCCATCACCGACATTTGCAGCATCAAAAACTTCCCAGAAATTTCCATCACCATCTAAATCAATAGATTCCCATTTGTCAAATGTAGTTGCATCTAATATTTCTCCATTAAAATCGTCAAAGAATATTTGAGCATTCATTGTAAAAGCAGCAAAGATTGCTACTAAAAGTGTAATTTTTTTCATAAGGTGTTTTTTAAATTAATTATAATTGTATCAAATATAGGGATTAATTGATGTTTTCTTTTAGTCTATTATAGTTATTTTAACTTATTTTTGAGTTCTTATGAAAATCGTTTCACAAATTAAACTTCCCATAGAATATGAAATGGAACTTTTTGAAAAAAAGTTCCTGCTCTCAATGTCTTCAAAGGTTTCCCTGCTAAATCGAATAACCCATTATGTAGTAAATCGAAAAGGGAAACAAATGCGACCTATGTTTGTTTTTTTAATTGCTAAAATGACTAATAATGGAGAGGTAAATGAGCGAACTTATCGAGGAGCTTCTGTTATTGAATTAATCCATACCGCAACTTTAGTTCACGACGATGTGGTAGATGAAAGTAATAGAAGACGTGGTTTTTTCTCTATAAATGCC